>Ga0163154_10000359_pt1 | contig 68391 bp, 41 predicted proteins | sample OliLakLV19MP9P1_FD_148649 | JGI IMG/M metagenome (GOLD analysis project Ga0163154, IMG submission 148649) | Freshwater microbial mat bacterial communities from Lake Vanda, McMurdo Dry Valleys, Antarctica - Oligotrophic Lake LV.19.MP9.P1 | ecosystem: Environmental > Aquatic > Freshwater > Lake >... | reverse complement strand
GAATGACGGGATTTATTTGGCGCACGTCATGCTGAGCAACGCGAAGCATCTCACACTACTTTGATGAGAGATTCTTCACTTCGTATGACTCCGCTCAGAATGACGGGATTTATTTGGCGCACGTCATACTGAGCAACGCGAAGCATCTCACACTACTTTGATGAGAGATTCTTCGCTTCGTATGACTCCGCTCAGAATGACGGGATTTATTTGGCGCATGTCATGCTGAGCAACGCGAAGCATCTCACACTACTTTGATGAGAGATTCTTCACTTCGTATGACTCCGCTCAGAATGACGGGATTTATTTGGCGCACGTCATACTGAGCAACGCGAAGCATCTCACACTACTTTGATGAGAGATTCTTCGCTTCGTATGACTCCGCTCAGAATGACGGGATTTATTTGGCGCATGTCATGCTGAGCAACGCGAAGCATCTCACACTACTTTGATGAGAGATTCTTCACTTCGTATGACTCCGCTCAGAATGACGGGATTTATTTGGCGCACGTCATACTGAGCAACGCGAAGCATCTCACACTACTTTGATGAGAGATTCTTCACTTCGTATGACTTCGCTCAGAATGACGGGATTTATTTACTGCCTGCGGTATGCTTCGACAAACTCAGCATGACAGCAAATACATTTTACGCACCGTAAATTTTGCAAACGCATACCCTGCGCTACAACGTCCTAAAATAGATTCAGCAGGGAGTGAAAAAGAGATAGGAGCAAAAACACAACAGTGCAATGGAAAAATAAAAAGAATGCCGGATAATCAGCGATATTTTGCTGTAATATGTTTCGTGCTTTCTTCATAAAATCAGGCATTGCGGGTTTTTTATTTTCGTTTTTTACGAATAAGTAAGAATTACATTGTTTCAGTTGTGGACAACATGTGATTTCTTTTGTTTCCACAACATTTCCGTTTCATTTTCAACGAGTTACAAAGCCGCTGACAGCATTTGTTGATAAGAAAATTTGTTGCTGATTTAACGATAATTTAAACTTGTACTATCGGGACAGTGAGGAGTCAGGAGGGATTTTCCCAACACACAATTTGAAGTTCAGACACGCAATCGCCCGGGGTTTTTCAGGAAGCACCGGAAGGCAAACTTTTCCTGTGACATGCAGGAAACGGATGTGAAAACGACAGCTATTCCGATGGGCAGCAGGATTCAGTAACCAACCAACAAAACAGCAATGAGCAAATACCACGAACCTCTTCTTGAAGAATCGAAAAGCCGCTTTGTATTATTTCCGATAAAGCATGATGAGGTGTGGAAGATGTATAAACAGGCGGAAGCCAGCTTTTGGACTACCGAAGAGATTGACCTTTCGCACGACTATACGGACTGGGACAAGATGACGAAAGATGAGAAGCACTTCATTAAGCATGTGCTTGCATTTTTTGCCGCGAGTGATGGTATCGTAAATGAAAATCTTGTTTTGAATTTCATGAAAGAGATTCAGATTCCCGAAGCGCGCTGCTTCTATGGTTTCCAGGTGGCGATTGAAAATATTCATGCGGAGACTTACAGTCTTCTTATAGATACATATGTTAAAGACCCGCTTGAAAAGTCGCGCTTGTTTAATGCGATTGAAACGGTGCCCTGTGTGAAGAAGAAAGCGGATTGGGCATTGCGCTGGATTGAAAACGCGCCCTCGTTTGCGCATCGTCTTGTGGCGTTTGCGGCTGTGGAAGGCATTTTCTTTTCCGGAAGTTTCTGCTCTATCTTTTGGCTGAAAAAGCGCGGACTGATGCCGGGCTTATGTTTCTCTAATGAATTGATTAGCCGTGATGAAGGTCTGCATACTGATTTTGCCTGCCTGCTTTATTCGATGTTGCGCAACAAGATTTCCGCAGATGAAGTGTGCAGCATTATTTGTGATGCAGTGACTTACGAAAAAGAATTTGTGAGCGATGCATTGCCCGTATCTCTTATTGGCATGAACGCGGATTTGATGTGCCAATACATTGAGTTTGTTGCCGACAGATTGCTCATTTCCCTCGGACAACAGAAAGTTTACAATGCAACCAATCCCTTCCCGTGGATGGAGATGATTTCCCTGCAAGGCAAAACCAACTTCTTTGAGAAGCGTGTTGCCGAATATCAAAAAGCGGGCGTAACTGCCAACCGCGATGATCAGGTTTTTTCGCTCAACGAAGAATTTTAACAGCCTGTTTCCCTCCGCATGGTTCGTTTAGCAGACATTCAAACAAGTAATGTTCACAATGATTTTTGCAGTTTTATTTTTTGTGCGGACTCCGTGATTAAGTTTAAAGTATTAACCAACTAATTAAAACCCTCTCCCATGTACGTAATTAAAAGAAGCGGTATCAAAGAGCCAATTTACTTTGATAAGATTACGGCTCGTATCAATAAACTCAGCTACGGTCTCGACAGCAAACGCGTGGAGCCGGTGGAAATCGCCAAGGTGGTGATTCAGGGAATGTATGACGGCATCACCACTACCGAGTTGGATAACCTCGCTGCCGAATCAGCCGCTTCCTTAACGACACGCCACCCCGATTATGCAATTCTCGCTGCGCGTATTGCAGTTTCAAACTTGCATAAGAATACCATCAAATCTTTTTCGCAAACAATCAGCCTTCTCTACAATTTCATTGACCCGAAAACAAAAGAGAAGGCATCGCTCATTGCCGATGATGTTTACGACATTGTGATGAACAATGCCGAACGCCTTGACTCGGCAATTATTTACGACCGCGATTACAATTATGATTATTTCGGTTTCAAAACAATGGAGCGGGCATACTTGCTGAAACTCAACGGCAATATCGTTGAGCGTCCGCAGCACATGCTGATGCGCGTTGCGCTCGGTATTCATAAAGAAGATATTGACTCCGCCCTCGAAACTTACACGCTGATGTCGGAGAAGTGGTTTACACATGCCACCCCTACCCTTTTCAATGCTGGCACACCCAAGCCACAACTTTCCTCCTGCTTCCTGCTCGCTATGGAAACAGACAGCATCTCCGGCATTTTCAACACGCTGAAACGCTGCGCTGAAATTTCACAATCGGCAGGCGGCATCGGGTTGAGCATTCATAATATCCGTGCTACTGGAAGCTACATTCGCGGCACTAATGGGCAATCAAACGGCATTGTGCCAATGCTACGTGTGTTTAATGATACTGCCCGCTATGTTGATCAGGGAGGCGGAAGGCGCAAAGGCTCCTTTGCAATTTATATTGAACCTTGGCATGCTGACATTTTTGACTTCTTAGAGTTGAAGAAAAATCACGGCAAGGAAGAAGCGCGCGCGCGTGATTTGTTTTATGCGCTTTGGATTCCCGATTTGTTTATGAAGCGCGTGAAAGAAAATGGAAACTGGTCATTGTTCTGTCCAAACGAAGCGCCCGGTTTGTTTGAATGTTACGGTGAACAATTTGAAGAACTCTATACGCGCTACGAACAAGAAGGAAGACAACGCAAAACGGTGAAAGCTCAAGAGTTATGGTTTGCCGTGCTCGAATCACAAATTGAAACAGGCACTCCTTACATCCTCTATAAGGATGCCGCAAATATTAAATCCAACCAAAAGAATCTCGGCACAATTCGTTCGAGCAACCTCTGCACGGAAATCATGGAATACACTTCATCAGATGAAGTAGCAGTCTGCAACCTTGCTTCCATTGCGCTGAACAAATTTGTGAATGACCGCGAATTTGATTTCAAGAAACTCTTTGACATCACTTATACGGTTACAAAAAACCTCAACAAAGTAATTGATGTAAACTATTATCCCGTTCCAGAAGCGCGCAAAAGCAATTTCCGTCACCGCCCCATTGGTATTGGTGTACAGGGATTAGCCGATGCGTTCATTTTGTTACGCCTTCCGTTTGATAGTCATGAAGCAAAAATTCTGAACAAGAATATTTTTGAAACAATCTATTTCGCTGCGCTGACTGCTTCAAAAGATTTAGCGAAGCAGCACGGCAGATATGAAACCTTTGACGGCTCTCCCCTTTCACAAGGAATCATGCAGTTTGATATGTGGGGCGTGCAACCAACCGACCGTTGGGATTGGAATCATTTAAGAAATGAAATCCGTGAATTTGGCGTTCGCAATAGCTTGCTCGTTGCCCCGATGCCCACTGCTTCTACTTCGCAGATTCTCGGCAACAACGAATGTTTTGAGCCTTATACCTCTAACATCTATTCGCGCAGAACGCTTTCGGGTGAGTTTGCAGTGGTGAACAAGCACTTGCTACAGGATTTGATTGAAAAGAATTTATGGAATGATGAAATGCGCGAAGAACTGATTCGCAACAATGGTTCTGTGCAAAACATCGAAAGCATCCCCGATGATTTGAAAGCGCTTTACAAAACCGTGTGGGAAATTTCGCAGAAGGTGATTATTGATATGGCGGCTGACCGTGGCGCATTCATTGACCAGAGCCAGAGCATGAACCTCTTTATTGAAATGCCCAACTTCGCCAAGCTCACTTCGATGCACTTTTATGCATGGGAAAAAGGCTTGAAGACAGGAATGTATTACTTGCGTACAAAAGCCGCTGCCGACCCGATTAAATTCACTATCGCGCAGAAGAAAGAAAAAGAAGTTGCGCTCCCCGCAGGAGTTGCAGTAAGCGCAGGCGGACAAATCACCACGATTACAGCCGAAGAAGCGCAAGACCAAATTACCTGCTCGCTTGATAATCCTGAAGCATGTGAAGTGTGCGGAAGCTAAAAATTATCAATAATCAAAATTCAAGTTCCAATCATCAAACTCAACTGTCAGGATTAGCATGTTTTGATTTTTCATTTGTTTGAAATTTGAATATTGCTATTTGGAATTTCAAACCTGTAAAAAGCACTACCGATGAAGTATTTCTTGCCTCTTCTTTTTCTTGCATTATTATCCTCCTGCGTTGCAAAGAAGAAATTCCTTGACTTACAAAGCGTAAGCGATACGCAAAAAGCCCTGAAAGAAAATTGCGAGAAAGAACTCGCGCAGAAGAATGCCGACCTTGAAAGTCAGAAAGGAAAAATCAAAGACATGGAAAACCAGTTGGAATATTTGAAGAAAACCAACACCAACCTGCTTGACCGTCTTGCCGACCTTTCTGTATTGAGCAAGTCAAGCGCGGAGAGTATTAAAAAATCTTTGGAAGCCATCAACGATCAAAGCAAATACATCAAGGATTTGAATACAAACATCCAACGGAAAGATTCTCTGAACCTTACTTTAGTTTCCAACCTGAAGCGTTCAATGAGTGATGTGAATGACCAGGATGTAAATATCGAAGTGAAGAAAGGCGTTGTTTACATTTCGCTTTCCGACAAGATGCTGTTCAAATCCGGAAGTTCGAAAATCAATACCCAAGCGGAAACTGTATTAGGTAAGATTGCACAAGTAGTAAACGACCACAAAGAGCTTGAAATCCTTGTGGAAGGTCATACGGATAATGTGCCGATTTCAACGGATTGCATGGAAGACAATTGGGATTTAAGCGTGAAACGCTCCACCGCTATCGTGCGTACGCTTCAATCAAAATATAACGTAGCTCCCGAACGCATGACCGCAGGCGGACGTTCTGAGTATGTTCCCAAAAACTCCAATGAAACTGCTGAAGGGCGCAACATTAACCGCAGAACGGAAATCATTATCCTGCCTAAACTTGATCAGTTCTTCCAGTTGGCAGTGCCTGCTGCGGAAACAAAGTAGTCTGTTTACTTCCAATCATTTCGACTTCACCGCTACCTCTCCTACCCCCTTGATGAATACAGTTTCTTTTTCCTGAGAAACTTTTGATCCGTAAGCGCCAGAGTAGATTTTTTTGAATTTCTCCGTTGCTGATTCGCAATCTTTTTGCGTGGAAAAAGGTCCGATGTAAACGGTATAAAGTTTTTTACCACTCAGCGAAGCATAATCAGGAATCCACAGATAACCCGAAGCATATCCTTTCTTTTTCAGTTCTGCCGCTTTCGCCTTTGCCGTGCTCTCGCGTGACACGGCTATAATATTCACCACATAAAATGCTTTGCTCTTTTTCGTTTTTTCCTTTGGTTGCGCTTCGGCTTGTTGCTGTGATGGTTTTGCAACAGCATCCTGCTTTTCATTCGGAACAGAAGCCAAAGTTTTCCTCTGGCTGAACAGCCAGTTATACAGCGTATCCGTAGTGCGGAAATACTCTTCCATATCGCTATGCGTTTTTCCGCGAAGACTGCTGTATCTCAACTGATTTCCACCATCACATTGCTTAATCGCATCCGTTATCATTTTTGATTGCGCAACAAAATACTTGCTGTCATTCGTGCCGCACAACACCCACAGCGGGATGCGCGCTAAGTTACAAGCATCCTCCACATCTCCCCCGCCACAAAGCGCGGCAGCAGCCGTAATGCGATGCGTATATTTTCCAGCGAGTCGCAGTGTGCCGAATCCGCCAGCGCTCATGCCCGTGACATATACCCGCGATGTATCGGTGTCATACTTCTTTTGAATGTAGTTCAGCACATCAATCAGTTTGTCAGGGTTCCAGTTCGAGCCTTCGGGAAACTGCGGACCCACCACAATCGCAGGAAATTCTCTTCCCCGGTTTTTGATTTCACAAATCGCTCCATAGGGCGGCTTTTTCAAACTGCCCTTTGTTTTTCCTTCGGTGAGATATTTCAAATTGGAACCGCACAGGTTTTGCCCATGAAGGAAAAGCAGCACAGGCGGTTTTTCACCCGCACTTTTTTTTTCGGGAAGATATAGCCAGAAATCATAATCAGCCACACCACGTAAGCATTGCAGTTGCTGGGCAAAGGCAGATAAGCTCAAATAAAATAAAACAGAAAAAAAGAAAACCGTGTTTTTCATGCGGAATATAAAATTCTGAAAAATGGCTCAGGGGAAGATTCGGTTAGTTCACATCCAGATGTGCGATGTGTCTATTCAACGGATGAAAAAGTGGGATAGTATTGAATTGGCTATGCCGAGTTTAAAATGCCGCACGGGGTGAATGAAGAAGTAGCTATATTAGACTTCTTCTGAAAATACTCTTTGACTAAAGGGCGGTTCTAAAAATTCTATTTCTAACTCCCTCTCCTTTTGGAGAGGGATGGGGTGAGGCAATAAAAAAGCAATTTTTAGAACTGCCCTAAAGGGTAACGCGCTCTTTTGCACCGCCTCACCCCCGCCCCTTCTCCATTTGGAGAGGGGAGTCCAAACTGCATCATAAACAAAAGAGGCTTTCTCTAAATGAGAATTACATTTTCCGAAGAGGTCTATTTTGTAAATGGCTCAAAAACAAAAGTGATACTTCCTTTTCCGGAAGTATCACCCCTTAATTATTTGAACACCAACAATACAAAAGATATTGTAATCGCAAAATATTCTACAAGGATGACAGAAGAACAATAGCCTCTCTAAATCAGCTACAAAGATTAGAGGTACTTCTTCAGCTTTTCTTCAAGCGTACTCTTGGGAACTGCGCCCACTTGCTTGTCCACGATTTCGCCTTTCTTGATGAAGAGGATGGTCGGGATATTGCGAATGCCGTATTTCACGGTGATTTCAGGATTTTCATCCACATTGACTTTACCGATAAGCGCCTTGCCGTCATATTCTTTCGCAAGTTCTTCCACGATGGGACCAATTGCGCGGCACGGTCCGCACCACTCAGCCCAGAAGTCAATCAGGGTAACTTTTTCGTTGTTTAATACTTCAGCTTCAAAGTTGGAATCAGTGATTTCAAATGCCATTTTGACGATAGTTTTTGTGTTTAAATAATTAACAGACAGCGAAATTAACAATTAGCATACGGATTAGTTCCCGTTGAGTTTATATTGGATGGCGGGGTGGCTATCCAACGCGCCTACCAAGTCATTGCTCAACTCCACTTTATACTTGCCGGAAATCAATTCCACAGCATATTCTTCCACCGGGTTTTTAATTAAGATACGCACGTTCAACCCGCCCGGATGCTGCTTACACACGGCTTCAATACCCTGAATCAGGCTATCATTTACATCAGGCGACTGCACCGTAAGCACGATGTCTTTAAACCGCTGCCTGATTTCAGATAAGGGCATCAGGGAAGTGAGCTTTACTTCGTTCACTTTTTTCCAATCGTTGAAGTCATATATTCCTTTTGCAAATAACAGAAGCCCTTCCTGCATCAGGTGTTTGTAGCGCAGGTATTCCTCTTCGCGGTATAAGCCCAACTCAATAGAACCTGTGTAATCTTCAATCGTGAAAATGCCGAATGATGTTCCTTTTTTCGTAGTACGGTGCGCGGCTGTCGTTACAATACCTGCAATGGTGAGTTCCTGACGACTGGGTTGCAGCTTTTCGATGTCGGCAATTTTTGTTTTGGCAAAAGTTTCCACCTCCATCTTGTATTCATCCAGCGGATGCCCTGAGAGATAAATGCCTGTGTATTCTTTTTCAGCTTTCAGTTCGTGAATCAATCCCCACTTTTCCACTTCGGGCATTTTCGGCTCATGCACTTCAAAAGTCATTTCGCCAAACAGCGTTGCCACCGGAGCTTCTGCGCCATTATTAAATTGGCTGCCATATTTAATCGCTTTTTCAATCACCGTCAGCGCATCGCCAGGGGCGGTGTAGAAATAAGTAGAGCGCGGTTTTCCAAAGCAATCGAACGCGCCCGCATAGCCAAGACTTTCAAATGTTTTTTTGTTCACGGTGCGCAGATTGACGCGCTTGGAAAAGTCATAGATGCTCTTGTATGCTCCATTTAGTTTTCGCTCGCGCACCAATTCTCCAACGGCAGCCTCCCCTACTCCTTTGATTGCTGAAAGCGCGAGTCTGATTTCACCGGCTTTGTTCACGGAAAATTTCACATCGCTTTCATTAATGTCAGGACCCAACACCGGCACTTTCAACTTTCTGCATTCCTGAAGGAAAAAATTGAGCTTGTCAATATTGCTCATGTTGTTGGTGAGTACCGCAGCCATATACTCTGCGGGATAATGCGCTTTGAGATATGCTGTTTGAAATGCTACCAACGCATAGCATGTGGAGTGTGATTTATTGAATGCGTATTCCGCGAATTTTTCCCAGTCAGTCCAAATTTTCTCGCTCACTTTTTCAGTAATGCCTTTCTGCTTCGTTCCCGTGATGAACTTATCCTTCATCTTGTCGAGCGTCTTGCGGTCTTTCTTTCCCATCGCTTTGCGCAGCACGTCCGCATCTCCTTTGGTGAAGTCTGCAAGTTTTTGCGAGAGCAACATCACCTGTTCCTGATACACGGTGATGCCATAGGTTTCTTCCAAAAACTCCTGCATCTCAGGCAGGTCGTACTCAATTTTTTCCTGCCCGTGTTTTCTGCGGATGTAGTTGGGAATATATTGCGAAGGACCCGGACGATTCAGCGCGTTGAGCGCAATCAAATCACCGAAATGCGTGGGCTTCATTTGTTTCAAAATGGGCGGCACGTGCTCGGCTTCAAACTGGAAGATGGCTACGGTATTTCCTTTTTGAAAGAGTTCGTAGGTTTTCAAATCATCAAGCGGAACAGCATCAATCGCAATTTCTATGTCGTGATTTTCTTTAATAAGTTGCAGCGCATCGCGTAAAATGGTGAGCGTTTTCAGTCCAAGAAAGTCCATCTTCAACACGCCTGCATCTTCAATTACTTTGCCTTCAAACTGCGTGAGGTAGAGGTCGGAATCTTTCGATTTACAAACAGGAATAATTTCCGTTAAATCTTTTGGCGCGATAATAATGCCTGCGGCATGAACGCCCGTGCCGCGCACAGAGCCTTCCAGAATGAGCGCTTCTTTCAGCACTTTCGCCTGCAAATCTTCCCCTTTCAAAATGTCGCGCAGTTTCTTCACATTTTCTAATTCATCACCACCAAGATTTTCAACTGCTTTCAGTCCATCATCCCCGTCAAGCGGTGCTTTCAGCAGGCGATTCAATTCAATGCCCGGCTTATCGGGAACCAGCTTCGCCATTGCCAGCGATTCGGAAAGCGGCAAATCCAACACGCGCGCAACATCTTTGATGCTCATCTTCGCAGCCATCGTGCCGTAAGTAACAATTTGCGCCACCTGATTTTTACCGTATTTCTCCACCACATATTTCAGCACCTTCTCACGCCCTTCATCATCAAAGTCGGTGTCAATATCGGGCATGGACTTGCGGTCGGGATTCAGAAAACGCTCAAACAGCAACTTGTAATGAATCGGGTCAATATTGGTGATGCCAATGCAATACGCAACCACAGAACCCGCAGCGGAGCCGCGCCCCGGACCTACAAACACGCCAATGTCGCGCCCGTGATTAATGAAATCGGAAACGATAAGAAAATATCCGGCAAAGCCCATCGTGCGGATGGTGTGCAATTCAAAATCAATACGCTCCTGAATTTCAGCCGTGATTTCTTTGTAGCGTTTGTGCGCGCCCAGCATCGTGATGTGGCGCAGATAATCATCCTGATTCGTAAATTCTTTCGGAAGCGCAAAGTTGGGAAGCAGAATATCCTGCTTGAGTTTCAGCGGCTGAATTTTGTCAACGATTTCATTGGTATTGTCAATCGCCTGCGGCAAATCGCTGAAGAGTTTTGTCATCTCCTCAGTAGTCTTGAAATAAAACTGGTCGTTGAAAAATGCAAAGCGCCCTTTTGTCTTTTGCATATCGTCATCATCCGAAAATTCTTTCGCTTTCGGAGTCGCCTGCTTTTCACCTGTGTTGATGCAGAGCAGAATATCATGCGCGTTTGAATCCTGCTGGTCAACGTAATGCGAATCGTTGGTTGCGATAATCTTTACGTTGTATTTTTTCGCGAAGCGTAATAACACTTCATTGACTTTCTCTTGCTCGGGAATGCCGTGCCGCTGCAATTCCACATAATAATCTTCGCCAAACAAATCGTACCACCACTTGAAAACTTCTTCAGCTTCATCTTCTCCCTTTTTTACAATCGTGCGCGGCACTTCCGCTGCGAGGCAGCAGGTGGTTGCAATTAATCCTTTGTGATATTGGAGAATCAGTTCCTTGTCAATGCGCGGATATTTGCTATAAAAGCCTTCCATATATCCAAGCGAACACAGCTTAATCAGATTCTTGTATCCCTCAGCATCTTTCGCCAGCAATAATTGATGATAGCGAATGTCTTTGTCGCCTTTAGTGAACGACTGTTTGTGCCTGTCATCAACAAGATAAAATTCACAGCCAACAATCGGCTTTATGTTGTACTTGCCTGCTGTCGCCACGAACTTGAACACGCCAAACATATTGCCGTGGTCAGTGATGGCAACGGCTTTCATGTTGTCTGCCTGTGCCTTTTTGAACATGCGGTCAATATCCGCAGCCCCGTCAAGCAGAGAAAATTGGGTGTGGCAATGAAGGTGGGAGAACTGCATTTACGATGGATGATTGATGATGGAAGATTGACGATGCAATCAACCATTTAGAATAATCAAAACTACTTGTAAGGAAGTCGCGGAGAAAGAGATTGTTGGAAAAGTTTTCGACAATCAGCCAACACTCACCTTAAACCCTTGCCCGACAAGGATTTCAGCCGAGCGCTTTCGGAAATCACCCTGCAAAAGGATAACACCATCCTTCACCGAGCCGCCCACACCGCATTTTGATTTCAGTAGTTTGCCAAGCGCATCAAGGTCATCGTTTTTGCCGATGAAACGCTCAACGAGGGTAACGGTTTTTCCGCCACGGTCTTTGCGCTCAATTCTTACTAAAAGTTTTTGCTGCTGCGGGGGGAGTGTTTCCGCTTCATCTTGCAGCCCACTTTGGTATGCGTAATCAGGGTTGGTGGAATAGACAATTCCGAGCCGGTCTTTTGATTTTTGCGACATGGGGTGAAGTTAATTCTTCCTGAAAATATCTTCCTCAAATTCCGCTTAAGTAATTTGTCTCTTTATCTTTAACGCAAAAATTCAAACAAACTTGATGGGCTGTATTTTCAAAAAAATAGTTGTCACGATAATTTTCTTTTGCATCACGCTCACCGGATTTTCCAAAGGCAAATTAGTCGCGGGTCCGATGCAAGGCGCTACAACGCCAACCGGCATTAAAATATGGCTAATGGTAAAAAACGCAGACAGCGTGACCTTCACACTGATTGACAGCACCAATTCCATACTGGCGCAAAGCCTGACATTAGCCACAAAGAGCATCGAAAGTTTTAAAGGCAACACGCCACTCACTTTTGTTTTCAGCGAATTAAAAGAAAACAAGGCTTACAAATATGAGATAGTGATTGACGGAAACAGCATCAAAGGGAACCGCACACTGAAGACAAGCAGCAGCAACGCAAAAGATTTTTCTTTCCTTTTATTTTCCTGCGCGCTCACCCCGCCTTTCGGCTTGCGCTTTATTCACCCCGGAATCGAGAACCGCACTTATAAGCATATCGCAAAAAAAGGATCCGAGTTCACGCTGTGGATTGGTGATTACCTGTATTACATGAAAAAAGACAGCAAATCAAAAGAGGGTATGCTGAGAAAACAAACGCGCAATCGAAAGCTCAATAAAATTGACGAGTTCCTGCAAACGCAACCTCAATACAGCATTTGGGACGACCATGATTTCGGACCTAATAATTGCGGAAAAGATTATCCTTTATGCAACCAGTCGCTGGAGGTGTTCAAGCAGTTTTGGCCCAATCCTGCTTACGGCACTGCCGCTGCACAGGGATGCTTCTTTGATTTTTCTTATGGTGACGCAGATTTTTTCATGCTTGATACCCGTACATATTTGACGAAGCCTGCCGCACCTTCTGCCTCCTATTTGGGCAACGAACAGTTAGAATGGCTAAAACAAAAACTACTTGCTTCAAAAGCTGCCTTTAAATTCATCGCATCGGGCAGCCAGGTGTTGAACGTCATTTCGCGGCATGAATGTTATTACCATTATAAAGACGAGTTCAATGACTTGCTATCATTCATTGAGAAACATAATATAGCAGGAGTAGTGTTTCTTTCAGGCGACAGGCATCACTCCGAACTGATGAAAATGGAACGCGACAGCAGCTATGCGCTCTATGATTTCACCAGTTCGCCCGTCACCAGTTTTCGGAACAGGCTGAAACGAAGCCCTGAATTGAACAACCCTAATCGCGTACCCGGCACACTTGTTCCCTATCAAAACTTCGGCAGGATAACGCTATCCGGTGAAAGCGCAGAACGTGTTTGTAAACTTGAAATTTTCAACAATCGCGGAAAACCCGTTTGGAACTATTCAATAAAAAGCAGTGACCTCGCGCGATAAATCCCCGCGCGTTTTCTTTCCTCAGTTTCGCAAACAAAAATCTACTTCGTTACGACAACGCGCTTTGTCTCGGTTGTTTTTCCGCTGCGCAGCGTCACCATATAAATTCCGGCAGCAATGTCATCGAAGGGCACTTCGATTTTATTTGCTCCGGGGCGCAGGTTCATGAGTTTTTCGTTGCGGTGCATCCTGCCAAGTAAGTCAACTATCAATAAATTGACCGGAGCGTTTGCATCCTTCACTTCAAACTCAACAATGGCTTTATCATTTACAGGGTTAGGATAAATTTCCATCCTGCTCACAGGTGATGCGGGTTGATTGTCTTTGATGCCTGCAATCACGCTACACCCGTTTTTCGTGAGCGTAGTCGTGCGGAAAATACCTCTCGCGTGTGTGCCGATATACAGCACCATGCAATCAGCGTCATAAAGTTTTCTCTGAAATACTTTGAATACGGGTACGCTCGCCATGCCGGTGTTTTCCTCCGTCCATGATGCGCCCATATCGCTTGATGCCCAAATGCCGAGTTCTGTTCCAAGGATGATATTGCCGGGATTGTAATAGTCAATCACCGCATCAAACACGGGCATGAGCGGCAGGTTATTTTGAATGCTCACCCATGTCGGAGTAGCGGAAGTGGCATTTGCTGTATGATATACATAGTTCGTGTTGCCGTAGTTGCCAAGCGTAACAACAAGGCTATTGTTGTTATTCGGGTCAACTCCGATGCCGGTAAGGTAGCGTGAGTTAGCCCACGGACGCGCAATAGTTTGGCGCGTAAGTCCTTTGTAGGTATTCGCATTACTTGGAAAATCCCATCCGTCAGGATTGGTAACAGTGATGCGCGATGGTTTTGGGAAATCAGTGCCGTAAATAATTTTGCGCTTTGAAGTTGAATAAGTGATGGTATCAATTGGAAGATATTTGCTTGCAAGTCCTTCCACGCTGTAAAGATTGCCGGAAGTGGTGCCGAAAAATATCATGCCATCGGGTGATACTTCGATTTCGGAAACCGTGCCGTTTGCTTCCACCTCGTACCAGTAGGGCTGCGAGCTGAAATTGAGCGCATCGGGGGTAAACCACAACTTTGTGCTTGCGCCCACAAAATATACTGAACGAAAATCTTCAATGATAGTCGTATCTCCTGCCAAAATCAGAGTATCAGAATTATCCTGCTCCCACAAGAAAGTAGGCAAAAGGAAAAGTGCTCCCTGATCAATTTCGTTATTCAGGTCGCGGTCGCAGTTGTTATCATAAAAGGGCGAAAAAGAATTTCCGCCATTGGACGAGCGGTAAACCCGGGCACTATATGTAGAAGCAAACATCGCGTTCGGGTTAATTGAAAATTCGCAGTCACCGCCATCACCGCCAGATACTTCAATGGCTGCTTTGCGCGTGTTGCCTCCCAAATCAATCAACTGGGTGCCGTTATCCTGCGCGCCTCCCATCAAATAGCCCGCATCGGAAGCCGCAGCGCCATAAAACTGCGTAACGGTGTATCCCTTATTGCGCATCTTAAAGGAAGGAAATTGCTGTGAGGAATTTAATGTTTTGAAAACCCCGCCATCACTCACTACATACATAATGTCGCTGTTGGTCGGGTGGAAAAATACGCCATGCATATCGGCATGAACATAATAGGGGTTGGAGGCATCATCAGGAATCCAATATGCTACCTGATTCCATCCACCTGATTCATAGCTCCACAGTTCAAGCTGACCTCCCACGAAAATTCTTTCCTTGTTTAACGGATCAACGCCAAGCGCGATATTCCAAAATCCCTGCTCACCCAACACGTTAAATGATTGCGAATTGCTGTTGATAATCGAAGTCCAGTTGACGCCTCCATCAGTGGAAAGGAGAATAGCGCGCAATCCGCCTCCACCTGATGCATCTGAAATAACAGTATAGATATAATTTCCATCTTGCGGTGAAACGGCAAATTCCATTCTGCCGATGTTGCTGGGTAAAAACCCGCCAGTTCCTGTCAAGTTTGTAAAACTCAACCCATCCGTTGAACGGTAATATTTACTGTTGGCTTCCATCAGCACTGTGCCGTTTGAAGTCACCACCACCTCATTGGAAGAAGCATTCACCGGAGTAGCGATGCCGGTCGGGGCAGTCCAGGTAGCGCCTCCATCGGTTGAAACTTTTAACCCGCCATTGGTAGCGGCATATACTTTCTGCGGATTATTGGGGTCAATGGCAATTTCATTCACGAAGGACCACGCATCTGTATCCGTATTATCTACCGGATTTGTGGAAGGCAGTTGGTTGAATGTTTGTCCGCCATCAGTTGATTTATAGATGCCTTCGCCCACAAACCCGGGCGCGCCAAAACTCACCGGAACTCCATAGCTTATAGCAAACGATTCGCCCGTGCCTACATAAATATCCCCGTTAGAAGCCTGACGAATGGTGGAAATGCCTGAATGCCCCATTTCTTCATTGGCAGGGTGCGGCTGCCAGGATAAAGCTGCGTCATTCGAAAAGAAAAGCCCGCCTGCCACACCGCCTGTAATAATATGGTCAGGATTGTTTTTGTCAATCAAAAAGCCGCGGGTTCTGCCGCCCACATTATCAGGACCCTGGTCTTCCCACACTAAGCCAATTGCTGAAGCGCGCGCATTCGGGTTGGAGCGTTGCATATACATCTGCTTCCTTGCGCGATGCACATCGGAAAGTTCAACCTTGCCTGTTACTTCATTTCCAAGCATTTCTCCGAGATAGCTGATTGCGGGCTTGATGCCCTTTTCATCCCTTTTTTTAATTTTTTTGATCCCTTGCGCTTTTGCTTCCTGCGCAAGAAGGTAGGCGGGTGATTGCTGCATCCGTTCTTCTTCGCTAATTGGACGGTTTGTGAAATATACAAACGCGACTACAGAAAAAAATGCAGCAGCGGCAACTAAGGTGGTTAGTCTTTTCATCTTTTAAATTCAGGTTTTTGAGAAGCGATAAAGATAAATAAATTCGTGAAACAACACTGTCATTAAACAGTCAGGAAAAAAGATAGTTTCGTTGCATCGGGCGGGAAATTGCAGCGTGTTTTAATCAGAACTAAAATTCCATGGTTCCTAACCTTTCTTTTTTCTGCGCGTATAAAACAGGGTTAAAAGAACTCTCTCTAACCCAAACCTCAAAAGATGCTTTTCGGCAAATTGAAAATTGCTATTCAGTTGCTTGCCATCTCGGTACTTACCGGGTTTGGTTTATCCGCGCAGATTACTGCAGATTTCACTTCCAACAGAACAACAGGATGCAGCCCGCTTATTGTTCAATTTACTGACCTTTCAACTGGGCCAAATCCTATTCTTACATGGAACTGGAACTTTGGAAACGGAAACGTGTCAACGCAAAAAAATCCGGGCGCGATTTACATTAACCCGGGAGTCTATAATGTGCGCCTGATTGTGTTTGACGGTATAAGCCGCGACACAATTATTCGCACTTCTTACATTACGGTATTTCAAGACCCTACTATTAATATTCTTACCGACACTACGCAAGGTTGCGCTCCGGTTGCCATTAACTTCTCTGACAACAGCACGCCCGGCTCCGCTCCTATCGTTACCTGGATTTGGGATTTTGGCGATGGCACTACTTCTTTATTGCAGAACCCAGCACATACTTACATTAATCCGGGAAATTACAATGTCACACTCTCATTAGTTGATTTAAACGGGTGCAATGAAAACAGAACGTACAACAACCTCATTCAAATTGGAACAATTCCTACTGCAAACTATGGCTCGGATGTAAACTCCGCTTGTTTTCCGCCTTTGACGGTAAATTTTTCGGATAGCTCCACCGGAGTTTCAGCGCTTAATTATCTCTGGGATTTTGGCGATGGAAATACTTCAACGAATCAAAATCCTGCAAACACGTATTTATCGCTCGGAGTTTATGACGTGAAACTTCATGTGGCTGACGCTACCGGCTGTGAAGATTCTATTACGAAAGTCGGGTTTGTTGCCATCGAAGACCTTATGGCTGATTTCACTTCAAATGTGATGCAAGGATGTGTCGGACAAGCGGTTCAGTTTACTGACATCTCCACTTCTAACCCAAGTAACTGGCAATGGGATTTTGGCGATGGGAATACAGATACTGTAAAAAATCCGCTTCATGTTTACACAGCTTCCGGCATGTATAGCGTAACGCTCATTGCGTCAAACTCCGGCTCGTGCGCTGATACGATTCAGAAAATAAATTACATCCTGATTAATCCTTCACCCGTTGCCGACTTCACTGCTGATGTAACGCAATCCTGCTCTGCTCCGCTCCCGGTAAACTTCTCTGACCTTTCAGCAAATGCAATTTCGTGGCAATGGAATTTTGGCGATGGGAACACTTCCGTGTTACAGCATCCGACAAATACATATTTCACTTCTGATTCCTTTACCGTTTCGCTGATTGTCGGCAACATTGATAATTGCTACGACACTATTACGCGAGCTGATTTCATTTTGATTTCGCCTCCCCGCGTTGCTTTTGACGCGCAAGGAAGGTATGGCTGCGCACCGCGCGATGTGGAGTTTGGCGATTCAAGCATTTCAATTAATCCGATTGTGAATTGGCTTTGGGATTTTGGCGATGGAAATACCTCTACGCTGCAACATCCAGTACATATCTACCCTGCGCCCGGCTCTTATCACGTATCGCTCACAATTATTGATTCGGATGGTTGCAATTCCACGCTGGTTGATTCCAACTTTGTTGGCGCGGGCGTTCGACCCACCGCTGATTTTACTGCGAATCCGCTCGTGTCCTGTATTTTTCTGCCGGTCAACTTTTTTAATAACACGACAAATTCCACATCCTGGCATTGGGAATTTGGCGATGGAGGAACAGACGATACGTTTGAACCCACGCATACTTATGGTGATACGGGATATTTTTCCATCAGGCTAATTGCGCGCGACCACGGATGCGCAGACACGCTTGACCTGACTGACTATGTCTATGTTTCACCGCCCGATGCAATTTTCACCGTTGCCTATGATTGTGCCGACCCGCTCACCGTTAGCTTTATTGACGGCTCGCTCGCGCCTGACACCTGGCATTGGGATTTTGGCGATGGTGCATTTGATTCGGTGCCAAGCCCTGTGCATACTTATCCAGGATCCGGAACCTATCATGTTATCCTCACTTGCACCAACATCGCATCAGGGTGTGTTGACATTGAGGAGCAAGATGTTATCGTTACCGTTCCTGCCGCTGATTTTGTTGGCGCGCCTACATTCGGCTGCAAACCGCACATCGTAAACTTTACAGATAATTCTGTGGATGCTGTTGTATGGTCATGGATAAGTGGAGGAATGACATCCACTTCTCAAAATCCAAGTTTCACTTATATCAACTCAGGAGTTTATGATGTGACACTCATTGTAAATGACATACACGGGTGCAGAGATACGATGACCAAAGTAGCATACGTCACCGTTACAGGACCAATTGCAGATTTCACTTCTAATCCAACATCAGGTTGCGCACCGCTGCTTGTAAATTTCACAGACATTTCCACACAATTCCTTTCGCCTGTTACTGACTGGAACTGGAGTTTTGGCGATGGTAATACTTCAACTTTGCAACATCCCACACATAATTATTCAGCCACAGGCTTCTACACTATTTCACTCACAGTTACAGATGCTGACGGCTGCCAGCATTCAATTACAAGGGCAAACCATATTCAACCTACTTACCCCACTCCTGATTTTTCTGCCGACACGTTTTCCTGCACCACGCGCGGAGTTCAGTTTGTAAATAGCTCTGTGGGAGTAAGCATGAATTTTTTATGGGATTTTGGTGACGGAACAACTTCAACTTCAACCAATCCATTGCACCTTTATTCAAATGAAGGCATCTACACCATTTCGATCACAACTACGGATGTAAATGGATGCGACAGCACTTTGGTGAAACCAAACTATGTGCGAGTTGCCGACCCTGTTGCTGATTTTGGCGCAAATAATACATTCGCGCCCTGCCCTCCGTTGCTTGTAAATTTTGGCGACAGTTCAAACGATGCAACCACGTGGCATTGGACATTTGGCGATGGATCAAACAGCACACTGCAAACACCATCTCACTTGTATGTTTCTCCGGGCACGTATGATGTTCAACTCATCGTAACAAGCGCGCTCGGATGCCGCGATACGTTGTTTCGTGATGATTACATTCAGGTATTGGGACCAAACGGAACATTCACCTTTGCGCCACCAACAGGATGTCTGGGACAACAAGTTGATTTTGCCGCTGTAACCGTGAATACAGCAATGCGCACCTGGGATTTTGGTGACGGAACTATTCTCGCAGCAGGAGACACAGTAAGTTATATTTATAATACTGAGGGAATTTATCGTCCTACAATTATTTTAGATGATGGCATCGGATGTATCTATGCGGTAACTTCTGCCGATTCTATTGTAATAGGAGATATTACGCCTGACTTTTCTGCAAATGAAGTTGAGCCATGTCCTTATGAGAATATTCAGTTTACTGATTTAACAACTTCTTTCCCGAATACAGTAAGCCGGAAATGGCACTTTGGCGATGGCGATTCATCAGGCGCGCAGAACCCTGTGCATGCTTATGCTACTGCGGGCTTTTTTGATGTTATACTCATTACTTACAATGGAATCTGTTATGACACGATGTTCAAGCCAAGCTATATCTATGTAACGCCATTCCCCTATGCCGACTTCACAATGTCTGTTGCTTCCGGTTGCGAAAACATCAATGTGATCTTCAATGAAAATTCAATTACCGATACTGCAATTGCAATATGGGCATGGGATTTTAATGACGGCACTTTTGACAATATTCAAAATCCTGCACACGCATTTACAACCGGAAACTATAACGTGCAACTTGTCGCCACTTCTCTGAAAGGTTGCAGCGACACGGTAAGCAAAGCCATAACGGTATTTGCAAACCCGGTAGCATTTGCGGGACCCGATTCAACAGTGTGCGCTGGAACGCCTGTGCAACTAAACGGAACAGGCGCTGCTATTTATCAGTGGTCACCTGCACTTGGGCTTGATGATTCAACTCTTGCAAATCCAACTGCAACACCAATTGACACAACAGACTATCATCTCACCGTTACAGACAGCAATGGATGCACCGATACTGACAGTGTTGTGTTAAACATCAAGCTTGTTCCTGTAGCAATTGCTGTTGCCGATGTAGAAATTTGTGTTGGCAATTCAATTGAAATATTTGCATCAGGCGGCTCAACTTATTTCTGGTCGCCTTCGGCTGATTTAAGTTGCGCTACTTGTTCCAACCCGATTGCAACGCCCGATTCAACAACGCTCTTTTCCGTAGTTGTAACAAATGGATACAACTGCACAGATTCAGAAGATGTACGCGTAACAGTGCGCGAGCGTCCTATTGGAATTATTACTCCAGATACTGACATCTGCATTGGCGAAAGTGTACAGCTTGAATCGCAGGGTGGCGCAGTGCATTTCTGGGGGCCGGTAAATAATTCATTGAATTGCACCTCCTGCGAAAACCCCATTGCAACTCCTGACACCACAACGCTCTATTCCGTGTTGATGTATAATATTTACAATTGCGAAACGTATGATTCCCTTACGGTTATAGTGCATCCGCTTCCGGTTATCACAATTCAGGCAGGTTCGATTTGCGTAAATGATACAGGGCAAATCCTTTCAACAGGAGGCGCGATTTACAACTGGAATCCTTCCGTTGGATTAAGCTGTGACAACTGTCCCAATCCGTTTGTCTTCGCTGACACTACCACCACTTATCAATTAGAAGTAATCAGCAGTTTTGCTTGCGTTAATTATGATTCAGTGACGATTGACGTGCTTCCTGCGCCAACAGTTCAAACCATTGAAGATGCCACAATATGCGCGGGCGATGAAATTGAATTAACTACGACTTACTCCGGCACTGATTCCATCAACTGGGGTCCGGTGAGCGGCATCAAAGCAGCTAATATTCCAAGCCCTGACGCGAAACCTGATGTTACAACTCAATACACAGTAACCGCTGTAAATGCAGCGGGTTGTTCCGACCAAGACGCTGTTACCATCACTGTAATCACAAGAGTAGAGGCGAGCGTTGGCGGTGACATTGCAATTTGCGATGGCGAATCTGCGCAACTTGAAGGGCAAATTGACAATGAAGGAAATTTAGGTTCGAGCGTGATTTGGTTTCCTGTAAATAATATGAATAACCCAACTTCGCTCACGCCTGTCGTAAATCCAAACCAAACGATTACCTATACGATGGTGGCTTCCAGCGGAAGTTGCATTCCCGACTCTAACTCTGTTACAGTAACGGTTTATCCTCTGCCAAACTTGGAATTAGGCAGCACTCAGCACGTACTGGAAGACTCGCGCATCACGCTTACGCCTCTTACAAACGCAAATGTTGCCCAATACGATTGGGAATTTAATACTGCACTTTCCTGCTTTGATTGTGAAAATCCCGTTGCCACTATTGGCACTTCGGCTGAGAAATTTCATTTAACAATAGTTGATACTCACGGCTGCTCTGCTGAAGATTCATTGGAAGTGCTGGTGGTAGGCACCTGCGCGGATAATGTTTTCGTGCCGCAAGCATTTTCGCCCAATGGCGATGAACGCAACGATGTGCTGTATGTGCGCGGGTTAGTTAGCGAATTGAAATACTTCCGCGTGTTTGACCGCTGGGGCAACCTCGTGTTTCAGACAACAGATGTAACCGAAGGCTGGAACGGATTATACAAAGGAAAGAAAATGAATCCTGCGGTATTTGTGTATTCGGTGGAAGCTGAATGCGAAAACGGAATCCCGGTGTACAAAAAAGGAAACGTAACACTGATAAGATAACAAAGTCTGATGTCTGACGACTGAAGTCTATTTAAAGAGGCTGTTTGGTTTTTGGTTGAGAGCAAAGAAGCTCGCTGGTTTTCCAGCGGGCTTCTTTGTTTTAAAGCAAGATAAGGGGCTTATTTCGTTTGACACACTTATTATTATTCGATAACTCCCAATACAACTTTCCACATTAAAAATTATCCCATCGCTAAATTGCTGCGTTTAATTCCATGCCGCGTTATCTCCTAAACGCGCTTGGTTGCTATTGAAATATTTATGATAGCCCAATGCGGAAGTGGCGACAATATTGCCATCGGTAACGAACGCGGTAATCTTCAGATTCTCCTTCTTCCATTTAGGGTCAAGCGCAAAATGCTATGTTCGGATTATTTTATTTCCTACCACCGCCTCAGACGATGCGATGAAATCACCGAGAATGCTTGATGAAACTGCATGGCGCAGCACGTTGTCATGCACATAGTTGTAAATCGTGCTGCCTCTGTTATAATAACACGAAGTAGGATCATCATCATAATCACTTTTCTGCGAAACTATCAGCCCCTCTTCAGTTAAATAAACTACCAACTTTTGATTTTTATTGGCGCTTTCCTTGAATCCCACCAGCACTGCACGGTAGCGGAATCATTTTCAACCTTTGTGCTTAGTGCCAATCCAAATTTTGCGGGTTGATTTAAATAGCTGCCATACTTAGTTGAAGTAGTATAAAAAAAGTCGCAATAGTAGAATGTTTTCGAGAGGAATGAATTTACACCGAAATATTTTTTCACAGAATCATTCTACATATCCAGCACATCATTGTAATGAAGCGCAACTGCAAACATCCTCCCGGGATTTTCCTACTTTAATTTATCTATCTGGCAATCAGCCTTGGGGCAATACTGGCACCAGATGCCGGTGAACACTTCGAAAACAATGTTTTGCTTAAATGTGACGGGAAGAGAAAGCGTGTCTAAAAAAATTCACAGGCATTTCGTCTGTTGGCTCTTCTTTCTTGCACGAAAAAAACACGATGCTGATGAAAAGGAACAGAAGGGTTGGTGGGCGTTTCATGTTAATGAGGGCTTAGATTTAATAATGAGTTCCTCTTGTAAACGCCAACAGGAAATAAAATTGTAACAAGATTATTAAAAGAAAGTAAGTAGGCATGAAACGAGAAATATCACAAGTCTGCTTGCCTAATGCGCGGCTGATGACTTGCGATAACAAAAGGCATTACTAATTTTCTTCAGACATCGGTTCGCTTAAAAATTTCTCAATCATTGAAACAGTTGCCGTGATGAGCGTGGTGTCGCGCGGTGTGGTAATTTCCCCGATATAATCTCCGTGTCCGCAAGGGAAAACAGCAATACGCGCATGAGGCAGCACGCGATACATTTGAACTGTATGTTCAGGCGTGACGACATCTGCATCGCCCGTTATAATAAATGCGGGGGTTTTGATTGTTTTCATCAGCTCCTCAGAAATTTCCGGGAATGCTTGCATCCTCGCAACATCTCTTTCATACATTCGATGCAGCGCATTTGTATTGGTATTTACTTGCAGAAAAGCATCTTTGAATTGCCGTGACATTCCATCAAATGTCGGGTTAGCCATCATCTCCCAGAGCCACGGTTGGGCACCGTCTTTTTTATAAAAGGTGGATGCCACAATTATTTTATTTGATAAGTTCAGGATGCCGGATTGCCAACTGTAACGTAGTGCTTGCTCCATTGCTAAAACCAAAGATGTCGGCTTTGCTGATGTTCAGGTATTTCAGCAGTGCAGCAACATCATCGGCATCCTGTTCAAAACTCAATGGTCTGTCAATATCTGCTGTTCGCCCGTGGGCTTGCATCTCTACGGCAATGACTTTATGCGTTTTTGCAAAGACAGGTAACACTCGCCCGAATGTTGTTTGGATAGTAGAGCTACCGCCATGAATTAATACCAGCGGTGCGCCTGTTCCGTGTATCTCATAATACATTTTCAGCCCGTTTACGGGAGCATAGCGCTGATGCTGTCAGTTTGCATTTCGTTGGGCGTAGTTATTTGATTTGTCATTGTCCTATTTTCTGAGTTGTTGCAGCTTGCGATTATCAAAGCTAAAAAGGCGATAAAACGGATGTGCTCTTCATTTTCACAAAATAATTTCTTGTCGCATGATTGTAAATTAACTCAGAAGCCGGGCAAGCCCGTAGAACAATCCTAAAACGGCAATTGTGGCTATCCCTAATATGAAGTACGCGCCTTTGGTCATATCTGCAATCTCTTTTTTAATTTCATTGCGGTCGTTCACGTTTGGAAAATTTGTTTTAGACACCGGCTTGCCAAGGAACTTACACAGCGGCTCCCATCCCTGGTCAGCGGAAAAAATCAGGAGCCTCTCGGCAGGCACAGCTGTCTTCACCGCTTCAATGTGCGCGTTGTAATATGCCACTGCCTTTGCCTTATCAGCCATCGTTCCTTTGTGTGAGCGCTGCCAGATGAGTTTGTGGCACATGTTGCCCATTTTGCGTCCGAAGGGAGTGAGCAGCTTCAGCACTTTGAATTGCCACATGATTTCCGTGAAATAAATAGTCCCGTAGGTGCTTTCATACCATGCTTCAGCGCCTTTTCGGATGAAGTGTGAGCAGCACTTTTACATTGGGATATGCCTGCATGAGTTCCCGCCACACACAACTGGCAGCATTATCAATGGTTGCGGTGTAATGTTTAAACACTGCATTCCAATCGTGCTGTTGCCCTTCGGGCGAGTTGGCAACATTATTCCAGAAATCAAGATGGGTTTTATTGTTTTTGTTCTTCAGCACCTCGAACATGTGATAGCATGGATATCCGAGTTCTTTGAGGGCGGTATAGGTGGATAAGGTTCCGGTTCTGCCAAATCCGGCTCCAATAATTTGCAGGCTCATCGTTGGTGTTTGCTCCCAAAATACGCCTTTTATCCAAACACCCGGAAGCGCTTTGCCAGGGGATGCCTCCTGTCCTCTTTACTACTTTCACATTGAATACGCTTTAAATTTGCGAGTTCCTTCTCTGATTCAGAAGAGCAGTGGCGGAATATGCATTTCTATTTTAACCTTGTGCAAATAATTTTCCATGAATTGCGTGGCAACCGAAAATAAATTTATACGTTTCAACTAAATATTTTTAATTCCTAAACCCCAAATACCCCAAACTATGAAAAAGCAAATTTTATTTATTCTTGCCATACTGCTTTGTTGTTGTCTGCAACCCTTTTCTGCAGCAGCTCAAAACCCTTGCGATGATGGCAACACCTGCACCGTTGATTTTCCTTTATTCGGGCAGTGCATCAACCTGAACACATGTCCCTGTCCCGCAAACTGCGATGATGGCGATGCCTGCACCATTGACCATTGCCTGTTTGGACAATGTGAAAATGTTGCTATTGTGTGCAATGATTTCAGCTCATGCACCATAGATGCGTGCGTGAACGGCATCTGCACTTTCACTTCTACCTGCGATGATGGCGATCCCTGCACTGAAAATCTTTGCCTCTTCAGCCAATGCGTTTTTGTTCCTAAAATTTGCATTGACCGCGATTGGTGCACAGTGGATAAATGCAACAACGGGGTTTGCGAATTTACTCCCCGCTGTGATGATGGCGATGACTGCACCCAGAATTTATGCGACCGGTTTGGCCGCTGCCGCTTTGTTCCCATCAATTGCGATGATGGCGATGATTGCACTTTGGATAAATGTCTTGCAGGCACTTGCTACAACACAGTGGTGGTGTGCGATGATGGCGATGCATGCACCAACGATGCTTGTGTGGATGGCGCATGTGAATTTACTCCCGTGAATTGTAACGACCACGACAACTGCACCACCGATGCTTGCGTGAATGGCGTGTGTGAGTTTACACCGCTGAATTGCGATGATGGTGATGCATGCACAACGGATGAGTGTCAGGGTGGGCACTGTAGGAATAAAGCAATTACCTGTGATGACGGTGACCGCTGCACCACCGATGCTTGCGTGGATGGCGTGTGTGAGTTTACACCGCTGAATTGCGATGATGGTGATGCATGCACCACGGATGAATGTCAGGGCGGGCAGTGTAGGAATAATGCAATTACTTGTGATGACGGTGACCGCTGCACCACCGATGCTTGCGTGAATGGCGTGTGTGAATCAATCCCGCTGAATTGTGATGATGGCGATGCATGCACAACGGATGCTTGCCAGAACGGTAATTGTAAAAACACACCCAACCAATCCTGTGATGACCACGACCGTTGCACTACCGATGCGTGCGTAAATGGAGTCTGCGAGTTCACCCCGCTGAATTGCGATGATGGGAATGCCTGCACCACGGATGCTTGCCAGGGCGGTCAATGCAGAAATACCGCTATCACCTGCAATGACAACAACCGCTGCACTACGGATGCTTGCGTGAACGGAGTTTGTGTTTTCTCTTCAATTGTATGTAACGACAATAATCCATGCACAGATGACCGTTGCGTAAATGGAACATGCAAATACACCCCTAAAAACTGCAACGATAATAATTCGTGTACTACTGATGCATGTAACAACGGGGTGTGCTCCAATACGGTAATTGTGTGCAACGACAATAACCCTTGCACTGCCGATCAATGCCGCAACGGAACATGCAGGTTCACTCGCATTGCAGGTTGCTCACCCAAGCTTGCACCCGAAACGGATCTGTTCACCAACCCAGTGGTTGAAGCAAAAGAAGTGGTGTTGATGGCATACCCAAACCCGTTCAGCGATAAACTGAATATTGAATTCACGTTGCAGGAAGATTCACGCGCCACCATCGAAATCTATAATATCGCAGGACAAAAAATCGCGGTATTGTTTGACGGGCAGGTGAACGCAAACCAATTGCAACGGGTGGAATTTAATGCAACGCAAAGCGAACAAAACATGTTCATCTATCGCCTGCAAACTGAAACCAACACCTATTACGGCAAGGCGATCGGAGTGAAATAGTATTTGCCGGGATTTATCATTACAAAAAGCGTTCGCTTCGCAAGAGCGGGCGCTTTTTTATTTCTCTTACTCAACACTTAACTTCCAACACTCAATAAATGTTTAGTATTGCCGCCTAATAAAAAAAATGACTGTAGAAGAACAATTGAAAACCCGCAGCAACAACAAATGTGAATTGTGCAGCGCAACCACTAACCTTAAAGTTTATTCCGTGCCACCCGATACGGACGTTCAGGCAAGCAGCGCTTTGTATGTGTGCGAAAAATGCTTTAATCAATTAGAGAAAAAAGAAGAACTGGATGCTACGCACTGGACATGCTTAAAAGAAAGCATCTGGAACGAAACGCCTGCCGTGCAAATCGTGTCGTGGCGCATGTTAAATCGTCTTCGGAATGAAACATGGGCGATGGAAACATTAGACATGCTTTATTTGGATGACGAGAAACTTGAGTGGGCAAAAGCCACAGGCGACCATGAAAACTCATCCGCTGTGGATTTGCACCGCGACTGCAACGGAGCGCTATTACAACATGGCGACACGATAGTGCTCACCAAATCATTAGATGCGAAAGGCTCGCAACTCACCGCCAAAATGGGCACGGCAGTAAAAAACATTAAGCTGGTTGCCGATAACACTGAACAAATCGAAGGCAGAATTGAAGGACAGCAAATCGTGATACTGACCAAGTTCGTGCGCAAATCAAGTTGATGTTGGTTCTCCATCGACAATTAACAACTACCTGCTAATTACTGCGCACGTTATTTATTCCGCGCATTTTTTTTTATATTAGTGCGCTCAAATTTCCCTCAACACAATTTATATTAAATGAGACGCAACACAATTTCAGAAAAAACCGGTCCAGTAACCTTTATTCTTTTTTTAGTCGGCATCAATCTGATTTTAATTTCAGAAGCTTGGGCACAATGCCCTAATCCTCCTGACTCAACGGTGGTGCAGGTTTCCATCTGTGACGGGGACAGCGCATTTCTGGAAGGCGCGTATCAAACCCTTGCGGGAACCTATTACGACACATTGATTACGGCTGAACTGTGTGACAGCATCCTCATCACGGAGCTTGAAGTTCTGCCGCATTCGCAAATCGTGCTCAATGCGAACATCTGCCCGGGCGACAGCGTTTTTGCCGGTGGCGTCTATCAAACCACTTCGGGCATCTATTCTGACACCTTTGCCGCTGCAAACGGCTGTGACAGCATCGTGGTGACAGACCTTTCGGTTTCGGTATATTTCCTGAGCAACCTGACCGTAAGCATTTGCGAAGGCGACAGCTTTTTTATTCAGGGGACATACTACAGCGAAAGCGATACCTTTTATGATACGCTTTCAGCCGCAAACGGCTGTGACAGCGTGGTGATTACCCAATTAATGGTAGTGCTGAGCAGCCTTACGAATGTGCATGTTTCAATTTGTCCGGGCGATAGCGTGCTGGCAGGCGGCAGCTTTCAAAGCACGCCCGGCATTTATTATGATACCCTGACGGATGCAGAGGGCTGCGACAGCGTGATTGCAACTAACCTTGTGCTGGAACCGATTACAAACATTACTGTTTCGGTTTGCACGGGCGACAGCTTTTTTGTGGGAGGTGCTTTTCAAACAATTGGAGGGACCTATTATGATACGCTTCCCGGAAGCAGCGGCTGCGATAGTGTTGTTATCACAAACCTGACGATAGCTGCATTTTTACAAACAAGTATTTCTGAAAGTATTTGCGGAGACGACAGCTTTTTTGTTGGTGGCGCTTTTCAAACGGTGGGTGGTATTTATTATGATACACTCACCGCATCAGGCGGCTGTGACAGCATCATTGAAACCGAACTGACTGTGTTGAGCGCTGTTATTACAAATCTTGATTTTGATATTTGCGCTGGCGACAGCGTGTTCGCGGGAGGAGCTTTTCAAACAACAACCAATACTTATTACGACACCCTCGTTGGCGCAAGCGGCTGCGACAGTATCGTGATTACCGATTTAACAGTTTTATCAAATGCGCAAACAAACCTGCCCGTAACGATTTGCACAGGCGACAGTACGTTTGTAGGCGGGGCGTTTCAAACCACACCCGGTGTTTATTATGACACGCTCGCTGCTGCAAGCGGGTGCGACAGTGTTGTCGTCACTGATTTACTTGTTCTCGGCACAATCGTAACAAATGATAGCGTAGCAATCTGCGCAGGTGACAGTGCGTTTGCAGGCGGAGCTTTTCAAACCACACCCGGTGTTTATTATGACACGCTTGTCGCTGCAAACGGTTGCGACAGTGTTGTGATAACGGATTTAACGGTATTACCGAACTCACTTACAAATCAAGACGTGTCTATTTGTGATGGCGACAGTGCATTAGCAGGCGGAAGTTTTCAAACAACAACAGGCGTTTACTATGACACATTGGCTTCGGCTAATGGCTGTGATAGCATTATGGTAACGGATTTAACCGTGCTGCAACACGCGCAAACAAATCTCTCGTTTGACATCTGCGCAGGCGACAGCGTATTCGCAGGAGGCGCATTTCAAACGTCTGTTGGAACTTATTATGACACGCTTCCGGCAGCAAACGGCTGCGACAGCGTTGTAATCACCGATGTCACTGTTGTCCCGTTCTTCCTTATTAATTTTCCCGTAAGCATTTGTGATGGCGACAGCTTTTTTGCAGGAGGCGATTTTCAAACCGTGAGCGATTTCTATTATGACACTTTAACTGCATCGGGCGGCTGCGACAGCATCATCGAAACGGAACTTACAGTATTAAGCGCATCGTTCATTACAATCAACGAGCAAATCTGCGCGGGCGACAGTTTTCTTGCCGGAGGTTTTTATCAAACCATCAGCGGACTTTATTATGATACGCTTGCTGATGCCAACGGATGCGACAGCATTCTCGAAACTGACTTGCTCGTGATAGATGCGGTGACAACTAATGACAGCGTTGCAATCTGCACAGGCGACAGTACGTTTGCAGGCGGTGCATTTCAAACCACACCCGGTATTTATTACGACACGCTCGTTGCTGCGAGCGGCTGCGACAGCATCGTTGCCACTACCCTCTCCTACTCTCTTGCCGGATGCACAAATCCTTCCGCATCAAACTATGATATAAACGCAGTGTGCGATGACGGCAGTTGCGTTTTCTCCGGCTGCACTCCGCTTGCCGCAACAGGCAACGCAGGATTAACGCCTCCTTCCGACAGCCTCCCGTGCATTGAGCGAAATGTTACTTACCTTGAATATGTATATCTTGAAAACCTTGATACATTTACTTCCGGTTTCGGTGATATCATCGTCAATTATCTCACGATTGACAGCATCACGAATCTTCCAAATGACATCTTCTGGCAGTCGAATCCAAGCGCGACATTCCTGACAGGCGAAACAGGTTGCATTGAATTTTCGGGAACTACAAACGACTCCATTGGCAACTACACGCTGGGAATTTGGATTACAATTCAATACACAAATGCTTTCCTCGGAACACAAATTCTGCAAGGAGAAGCCTCTGCACTGATTACACAAATCGAAGGAATCACCGGTCCGCTGAATGTTGACTTTGAAGTATTCCTCACAGTGATTGATTCGGGCGCACTCTGCCGCCCAACATGCACAGATGTGATTGATTCATTTTCACTTTCTATCTGTGCCGGTGACAGCGTATTTGCAGGCGGCAGTTTCCAAACCACAAGCGGCACTTATGTTGACAGCTTGATTTCTCCTTTAGGATGCGACAGCGTAATTGTTACCGAATTGGATATTGTGCAACCTGTTTCTACGAATGTGGATGTTGCGATTTGTGATGGCGACAGCGTGTTTGCAGCGGGCGCATATCAAACAACAGACGGAACTTACTTCGACACGCTCGTTGCAGCAAGCGGCTGTGATAGCATCGTTATAACTACGCTTGCTGTAAATCCTAATTATCTCACACAACTTGTTTTCACAATCTGCACAGGCGACAGCGTGTTTGCAGAAGGAGCCTATCAAATTGCAAGCGGGCTTTATTATGACTCGCTTGCTTCTGCATTCGGATGTGATAGCATTGTTGAATCAGATGTAACCGTGCTGACTGAAATTCTTACAAGTTTTTCCGTGAGCATTTGCGATGGAGATAGTTTTCTTGCCGGAGGTTTTTATCAAACCACAAGCGACATCTATTATGATACGCTGCTTGCTGCGGGCGGATGCGACAGTATTATTGAAACTGAACTGATTGTTTTAACCATCGCCACAACCAATTTGACGATATCCATTTGCGACAATGACAGCGTATTCGCAGGCGGCAGTTTCCAAAACACAACAGGCATTTATTCTGACACACTCACCGGCTCAAACAGTTGCGATAGTATTGTTGTAACTGACTTAACTGTGTTGAGTACCGCATTGACAAACCTGATTGTTGATGTGTGCGCGGGCGACAGTTTCTTCGTTGGCGGAAGTTTCCAAACTACAACAGGCACTTACTACGACACGCTCGTTGCTGCCAATACTTGCGACAGCATTGTGGTAACTGACTTGATTGTTGAAAATGCAATCAGCATTAATTTATCCGTGAGTATCTGCGATGGCGACAGCGCATTTGCAGGAGGCGCATTCCAAACCACAGACGGTATTTATTATGACACGCTCGCTGCTGCAAATAGTTGCGACAGCATTGTTGTTACTGATTTATCGGTGTTGCAACATGCGCAAACCGTGCGTGATGCGTTTATCTGCACAGGCGACAGCCTGTTTGCCGGAGGCGCATATCAAACTGCTGATGGAACATTCTACGACACGCTCGCTGCTGCGAATAGTTGCGACAGCGTTGTAATTACAAACCTCACCGTGCTGTCTGAAATCTTTGTGCAGTTGCTGGAAACGATTTGCGATGGCGACAGCTTTTTCGCTGGCGGTAGTTTCCAAACAACAAGCGGACTCTATTATGACTCACTGCTTGCAACGGGCGGCTGCGACAGCATCGTTGAAACCGAATTATTTGTTGCTCCTGTTTTGACAAGCAATTTTTCTGTTTCCATCTGCGATGGCGACAGCGTGTTTGCCGGAGGAAGTTTCCAGTTTGCAGCGGGCGTTTATTCCGACACGTTTATTTCTTCCTTTGGATGCGACAGCATTATAATTACAGATTTAACTGTGCTGAATGCAGCCACAACCAATGTTGCGCTTGCCATTTGCGATGGCGACAGTGCCTTTGCAGGGGGCGCATTCCAAACAACGGATGGCATTTATTATGATACGCTCACTGCCGCCAATACTTGCGACAGTATCGTTATCACCGACCTCACCGTATTGCCCGTAACGCAATCGTTTTTTGATACTGAAATCTGCGATGGCGACAGCGTGTTCGCAGGAGGAGCATGGCAAACAACTGATGGAATTTATTTTGACACGCTTGCCGGTAACAATGGTTGCGACAGCCTTGTGATTACAACCGTTTCATTTGCTGCGAGCGGATGCACTGACCCTTCCGCAACAAACTATGACGCAAACGCGGTGTGCGATGATGGCACTTGCGTGTATGGTTGCGTTCCTCTTGTTCCCACCGGAACTCCGGGCTTAATTCCTCCTTCCGATAGTTTGCCCTGCGTTGAAATTGGATTGCCTTACAATGAAGCGGTGTATCTGGAGAACTTTGATACAATCAATTCAACCTTCGGACCGATTACCGTAAACTTCCTCTCTGTTGACAGCATTACCAATTTACCTTCAGGCATCACCACACAAGTAAATCCCGGAAATACTTTCTTGGGCGGTGAAACAGGCTGTGTGCAGTTTTCTGGCACAACAACAGATTCAACAGGCGATTATCAACTTGGCATCTGGATAACGGTGCAACTCACAAACATCACTATCGGCACACAAACATTGAGCGGTGAAGCGTCTGCGCTCATCACACAACTCGAAGCAATCACCGGTCCGCTGGGCATTGACTTCAGCGTATTCCTTACTGTTATCAATCAAGGCGCGCCTTGTCGCGGCACTTGCCAGCCAACTACCACTACAAATGATGTAACGATTTGCGCGGGCGACAGCATTTTTGCCGGAGGCGCATTTCAAACCACAGGCGGTGTTTATACCGACAGCTTCCTCAACGCGGGCGGATGTGATAGTATCATTATTACTGACCTTGCTGTGGTGAATAGTTTCTCCCAAAATCTATCGCTCACAATATGCACGGGCGATAGCGTTTTCCTTGAAGGCGCATTCCAAACCTCTTCGGGTGTTTACTTCGACAGCCTCATTTCATCTTCGGGATGCGACAGCATTCTTGTAACTACGCTCGTTGTGTTGAACGCTTACATTGATTCATTTGATATTACGATTTGTATTGGCGACAGCGTGTTTGCAGGAGGCGGCTTTCAAGATACTTCCGGCACTTATGTTGATTCGTTTATCGCTTCTACAGGATGCGACAGCATTGTCGTTACCGTGCTTGATGTGATTTCAGAATACGTAACGAACCAGAATGTCGGGCGGTGCAACGGCTCCGCCTATTTTGTGGGAGGCGCATTGCAAACTACAGCAGGCATTTATTATGACACGCTGCTCTCCTCCGCAGGATGCGACAGCGTCATCGTTACTGATTTGCAATTCGTGGCGTTCTTCTTCATTCAAGATACAGTAGGAATCTGCGATGGCGACAGTTACTTTGCGGGGGGCGCGTTGCAAACCACTTCAGGAATTTATCTTGATTCATTGATTGCAACAGGTGGCTGCGACAGCATTGTAGAAACACACCTCACGGTAAATCCCAACCCGATTGTAAACTTCAATCAATTGGATGTTGAGTATTGCACTGCCGATGCGCCCGTTGGGCTCGTTGGTTCTCCATCAGGCGGCACCTTCAGCGGAGCAGGCGTTGCGAGAAATACATTTACGCCCGCAGATGCAACAGCAGGTGGACCTTACACGATTACCTACATTTATGCTGATGCAAACGGATGTGGCGACACGACAACGCAACAAACAAGCGTGTTGCAAAGCCCGCCCGCAACTTTCTCAGGGCTTGACACCGCCTATTGCTATGATGCCGAAGCGGATTCACTGCTCGGAAACCCAACAGGCTATTTCACCGGACCCGGCATCAGCGGAAATACATTCGTTGCTTACTTTGCCGGACCGGGCGTGCATCAAATCACGCATGTTGTTCCATCATCAAGCGGATGCGATGCTGCGAGTTCGCAGTTTACAGTGGTGTATGATTCGATTGTGCCGCTCATTTCAAATCTCGATTCAACTTATTGTGTGAATGATGCGGACGTAACATTAAGCGTAACGCCTGCCGGTGGCGTGTTCTCGGGCACAGGTATGAACGGAAATGTGTTCTCGCCTGAAACAGCGGGCGCAGGCACATTCACCATTCAATACGTTTACGTACATCCCACTACAGGATGTTTGGGAGAAGAAATTGTTGATGTGGAAGTGAAAGATGTGCCCGTTGCAACGCTTGATGGACTTCCCGAAAACGCATGTTTCGGTGGAGGGTCTGTATTCCCGTTAACCGGAACACCTGCGGGAGGTTCATTCTCCGGAGCGGGTATGGTTGGCAACAATTTCTCACCTGACAGCGCAGGATTAGGTACATACATCGTCACTTATTTCGGACCTGTTAGCAACGGCTGCTCGTTCTTGCAAAAAGAATCTGTTGCAGTGAATGCAGTGCCGACACCATCAATCGTTGGGTTGAATGCGGCTTACTGTTTCAATGACACGGTGGTTATTTTGGAAGGTTCTCCAACAGGTGGCAGTTTCTCCGGGCAAGGAGTGATTGGAAATTTCTTTAACCCTGAACAAGCCGGCAGCGGTGGACCTTACGCGATTGAATATGAATATACCGACACCAATGGCTGTGTGGGCTTTGCAACGGAAGATGTTTTGGTGTATGCGCTTACTCCTGTTTCGATTAGCAACCTCAGCCCCTATTACCAGGTGAGCGATGCGGCAGTAACGCTGGATGGCGTTCCCGCTGGCGGCACATTTTTAGGCGATGGCGTTTCGGGCAACACGTTTGACCCTGCCCTTGCGGGCATCGGGCAACATGCGGTGGTCTATGTGTTTGAAGACAGCAACGGCTGCGTGAACACTACCATACAAGATGTAACGGTGGGCTTCACGGGCATCGGTATTACAGAGGTTACTTCCTTCCGCATGTATCCAAACCCGTTCAGCGAAGCGGTGAACATCGAATTCAGCCTTGCAACAGATACGCGCGTGCGCATCATCATTGTTAGCCTTGAAGGGAAGGTGGTGAGCGAAATTTTTGAAGGCGCGGTGCAGGGTGGTGAAAAGCAACAACATCTGTTCAGCGCGGGCGCGCTCGCCAATGGCATGTATTTCTACCGCATGATTACCGAAGATGGAAGCATCTTTAACAGGAAATTAGTGTTGAACAGGTGATGTGCTGATGGATGTCAACAGTCCACAGACGACAGGTGGTGAGGGATATGCTGATGTGCTAATGTGCCAATTCTAAAACTCCGCGTCTGGCGCGAGAATGCAGCAAAGCCATGAGCCGGGCGTTCTCGTGTCCTAACAATCGGTAAAATAATTAACTTTCATAAGGGCGGTTCTAAAAATTCACCACTGACACCCTCTCCATTCGGAGAGGGATGGGGTGAGGCAGTCAAAAAAGCAATTTTTAGAACTGCCCATAAAACTGAACGATGCTATGGCACGAGAAGGCATCCACAACAGGGAACGCGCCTTCGTTCCAGCAAGGTTGCGCCTTGTCTTGTGAGTATCAGCGAGCCTGCGGCTCCAAAGCCGGAGGCTTTCAAAAATAGTTCTGCAAGGCTGTGCCTTGCAGAAACGGGGGGGCAAACAACTCCTATAATCCTCTGCTATTTGTACTGCATCCGGCTACGCAATCTTCCTTTCGGGCTCTGCTAATTTTAGTAACTTGCCTTCCCCGATTTTGACGATAAAGAAACTGCGATGCGATTGTTCAGCATAAACCCCGTGGATAACAAGGTGGTGAAGAGATTTCCCACCATGCGCGACAGGGCAATTGAAGATTGCCTGAAAAATGCTGTTCAGGAATTTGAGCTTTGGAAAAACACTCCGGTGGCGACACGCTGTCGCGCGCTGAAAGCTACGGCTGACGCGCTGCTTACGGAGAAGCAATATTTTGCCAGCATTATTACGCTTGAGATGGGCAAGCCAAACAAAGAGGCGCTTGCCGAAATAGAAAAGTGCGCGCTGATGTGCGCGTTTTATGCGGAGAAGGCGGGCGCGTGGCTGGAAGATGAAAAAGTTGCTTCCGATGCAAGCAACAGTTATGTGGCGTATGAGCCGCTGGGCGTGGTGCTGGGCATCATGCCGTGGAATTTTCCTTTTTGGCAAGTGTTGCGCTTTGCGGTGCCTGCGCTCGCTGCGGGCAATGTGGTGTTGCTGAAACATGCGCCCAATGTGCCGCAATGCGCGTTGGTGATACAGAACTTATTTCGCAAAACGCTGCCTGCAAACTGCCTGCAAGCGTTGCTGATTAATGAGCGCAAAACAAGAAGGCTGCTCGAACATCCGGCAGTGAAAATGGTGTCGCTCACCGGCAGCGACAAAGCAGGTTCTGAAATTGCAGCTATCGCTGGAAAGTATATTAAGAAGTCTGTGATGGAGTTGGGCGGCAGCGACCCGTTCATTGTGCTGGAAGATGCCAACCTGAAATCAGCAGCGGCAATGGCGGTGAAAAGCAGGATGCAAAACGCGGGGCAAAGTTGTATTGCGGCAAAGCGATTCATCGTAGTGCAGGAGGTGAAAGAGCAATTTATCGACATGCTTGCGGAGCTTATCGGCAAACTGAAGTTGGGCAACCCAATGGAGGAGCTAACTGATGTTGGTCCAATGGCGCGTGAAGATTTGGCAAGAGATGTTGTGCGCCAAATTAATCAATCGGTGAGGCGCGGAGCGAAAGTGATTGTGGGCGGCAACCGTCCACCCTGGAAAGGCGCGTTTGTGAACCCTACCCTACTGGTGGATGTAAAACCCGGAATGCCTGCTTTTGATGAAGAAGTGTTTGGTCCCGTGGCTTCGGTGATTGTGGCAAAGGATGCGGAGGAGGCAATCTTGCTTGCAAATAAAACGGTGTATGGACTTGGCGCTGCGATATGGTCGGAAGATTTGGAAAAAGCGACACGACTTGCAAAGAGAATTAATGCGGGCAGCGTTTTTATCAATGGGATGGTGAAATCAGACCCGCGCCTGCCCTTCGGAGGTGTGAACCGCTCGGGATATGGAAGGGAATTATCTTATCACGGGCTGCGGGAGTTTACGAATATGAAAACGATGTGGGTGGGATGAGTAATTTGATGATTCGGCTTGTCTGCCGAAGTTTTAACGCAGGCAGATGATTTGTTGATTCAATAATTTAAAAAATTAAAGACATAATTTGAAAGCGTTTTTCATTTTGGGATTTGTGACTTTGACTTTAGTTGGGTTTACACAACCCACTGAAAAGGAACAACAGGTGATAGTGAACGAAGGCTTTGAACTCTATCGCCTTGAACTTGCTTCGTGGAATTCATCAGACCTGCTTGCCTCCATTTGGGGCATCAACTCGCTTGACAGCATTCATGGCTATCTATCCTACCGCCAAGGAAATACTTACAACACAATTTATTATGGAGGCGAAAAGCAATTCAGGATTTACGCAAACTTTGTGTTCGACAGCGTTTGCTCCATGGAATCAGCCATCATGGATATAACCCCGCGCAACGCAGGCAGAAAAGAAACAGAACTCATCACCATGCGCCATGACGCGCTTGAAAGAGTGGGACGCAATGAAAACAATTTCTTTGAAATAATTGAAAAGACCTCGCTCAACCTCATTCCGGTGATTACAGCAAAGGAGCGCAAAGTAATCATCCTTACAGGACCGCAGGAAACCGGCAACGTGTTGTTTGGAAATGATTTCGCGCTGGAATATTCAGCAGAGAACAAATTCGTGTCGCAAACAAAGCTGCACCAAAACCTTATTACAGTGCCGATGGAATCAGAAGCAGGAAATGTCATTGCCACAAAGCATACGCATCAAGAGCCGACATCTGAATACATCACCACCACCGATATTTGCACGCTCTTGCTTTACGGAGATTACACGAATTGGAAAAAACACGTTGTGATTTCGGATAATTTTGTTTCAATTTGGGATGTAGAAAAGAAAACGCTTGACATTATTTCCCGAAAAGAGTTTGAGAAGAGAGAAAAAGAAAAGAATAAATAAGGATGAAACGAAGTCAAACGAGCGCTACCAATAAACACAAAATGCAAACGCACCTTCATGGATGATTTTGGCGACATCGTATATGTAATTTTAGGAGTAGTCTTTTTGCTCTTCAGGCTGTTTAAAAAGAAGGCGCAAGAGAATCAAGCTCCTGCGCCTTCAGAGTATAACCATGCGCCTGCCCCATCTTCAAAAAAAGAAAAGAGCCTGCTGGATACGATCAGGGAAGAAATAGAACGTCAAAAACAACTGACCACTCCAAAACCTAAAGCAAGACAACCGGAGATACGGCAAAAGACCTTCAGCTCGAAGAAAACGAAAAAAGAAAACACAAAAAAATTCTTAGAGCCGGTTGTGCATGAAGGCTCAAATATGTCCGTAAATATTTACAAAGGCGAAGGTGGCGCTTCAGTGTCCGAGCAACTCAAACGCTCCATTGTTATAGAAGACCAACCGGAAGAAAAGCGTTTTGAATTCGACCCGCGCGAAGCGTTCATGATGAAAACGCTGCTGGAGCGACCATATAGTTAACACTCTTATCGTGCCTCCTTCAATTCAGGATTTACAAACCGATAACTACTTAGCGGCTGCATCTTCTCGAATGCGTGATGCAGAAATTTAGTCGTGCTTAGAAACTTGTAGTACATCATCCTCATGAAAGAAGTCTTATCCACTCCGCCCGCTTTCAGCGCTATGTTATGCGCAAACCAAATGGCATGAATGGTTCCGAAAAACAGGAGCGCATACGCCAACAAAGAGAACGCTTTATTATAAAATCCTTTACGCTGAAAAATGAGGAAAAGGCGTTCATTTTGAAATTTGATATGATGCGCTTCATCAATTAAAATGTCCTTGCAGATTGAGCGTAAAAGCGGGCAGTCCGTTGCGTCATGCAGCGCCTGATAAAACACCTGCGCTGCGCTCTCCACAATAATCACTGTGATAGTCCAGAGTTCCATGTTGGTATTAAAGTAGCGGATTTTCCTAAACAGGGTATCCCCCCAATCTTTATTCATCCGTTTCTCGCCAAGTAAGTCAATATATTTTCCAAGATTGTTTCCGTGCTTCTGCTCCTCATGGATAAAAAGTTTTACTGCATCCACATACGCTTCATCACCAATGCTAACAGCATATTTTTTAGCGGCAGCGAGCAAATGAGCGCCATCGCTTGTTTCGCCCAATTGCCATGCCTTCAACGAATAGAGAATCTGTTCCCTTGCCGAAGCGCTTATTTCAGGTTTCAGATTCCAATCAACTCTCTGTCGGGTAAGGTTTACTTGAAAATGACTTTTCCAAAATTCTGAAGTGTGTATCATAGGGTAGATTAAAATGGGTTAGCCGCTTCAACTGCGCTGCGCGAAAAATATTATTTCATTCAAACCTTCTTAACATCAATTAACTCAAAGAGAAAATAAAAAAGGCTGCCCGATAGGAGCAGCCTTTTTATTTTTCAAATCAATCAAATCTTAGCGAGCCAACAACAATTTCTTGTTTTCAACTCTGCCTGATTCAGTGATGAGACGGTAGAAATACATACCGTCAGCAAGCGTGCCAGCATTGAATTCAAGCCTTCTCACTTCGCCTGCTGCTGCGTTGCCGTCAAACAGCGTTTCGATGATTCTGCCGTCAACAGCTACGATTTCAACGCGCACTCTTTCAGATGTTGCTACGCTGAACTCAACCTGCACCTGTGATTTAAATGGATTCGGGAACGCATTGAAGTAATTCTCTTCACTGTTGTTTGTGAAAGGTTCAGTCAATTCGCTGCCGTCCATTTTGTTGTAGTTGCAAGATTGTCCTGCAACCAAAGTCACGCTCAATCCGCTTGTTGCTTCATACTTGTTGTTTGTATGCGGGTCGCCAAACCACAGGAACGGTGACGAGCCGCCAATGAATTCAATTTTCTGGAAATGAATTTCAAAAGCGTTTGCACCATTGCTGTAAGGCAATTCCATGTAAGCAATCTGCGTGAAGTTGAAGCTACCAAACGCGCTCAATGGAATACAGAACGTAGTCCAGTTTCCTTGCGAGCCGGAGATGTAGTTGCCCAGCGTAACGGCAGCGGATGAACTTCCCTGCGGACGAATCTGAATCTTGCTCCACTCAGGCGTTCCCACAGTGCGCAACGTGATGCACAGTTGATTATTTCCGCCTGCTGCTACATTCTTCTTGGGTGAATACACGCTGCTGGAAGAATAACCGAGCTTCAGCTTTCTCCAACTCTTTGAAGGGCTTACCACGCGGAGGTAAGATGGTTGTGAAGTAACAAGAGTGTGGTAACAATAACCGTTGAAGCACGCGTCAGCAGTGCAGGGATTGCCGTCATCACAGTTCACTTGCGCATAAACGCAACTGCCCTGAACACATGCATCGTTGGTGCAAGCATTATAGTCATTGCAGCCACCCACGCAAATTGAAGGAGGATTGTTGCAGGCATAAGAATTTGCAGAACCGGTGACAGAAAAATGAATCACATAAGGAACACCTGCTGTGCCTGTTGCATTCAATCCGGAATAGGCAGTAACAACAAGCGTGTGGCTTCCGCCCTGCGCTAACCAATATTTGTAGCTGCCCGAGTTGTCGCCCCAGAATGCGTAAGGAGCGCCATTTTCAATCTTTGTTGTTGAGCCATTCAATACAAACTTCACGCTGCCCACAGGAGTTTGGCAAAGGTTTGCGCGGATATTGAAACGACACAATTCATTTCTGTCAATTACCAAGCCTTCAGTAAGCTGACCGATTTCACCGAGGAAACCTTCATACATCAGCGTGAGGCTTGTAACGCTCAGGTAGCAGGAGCAGGGGGTTTTTCCTGTTGAGCCGCCTACGCAGATACCGCAGCCGTCAATGTAAGCTGAACCGTTACATTCGCCTGTGCAGTCGAAATCGCAGTTGGCGCACTCTTGCTCATCAGCATCATTGATGGTAACACTGCCTGTTACATAGCATCCATCACCATCGGTTACAGTTACGTAGTAAGTGCCCGGGCAAAGTCCTTCAATGGTTTTGAGGTTTGTTCCTTCCTGTCCGTTTGACCACTTATACCATGCAGTGTTTGCATTGCCGCCTGAAACATTTGCAGTTGCAGAGCCATCGCAGCAAGGTTGCGGACAGTCAAACGCGATGTTTGTGATAGCGCCTGATTCAGTGTATTTCACCACCATTTCACGCACACCCGAAGCATTGATTGGCAAGGTTTGCGCGCTGCCGTCAGTTGATGCAGGAATTGGAACGGTTTTAATCAGCGAGTTGAATTTGTCATATAATTCAACAACGCACAACGAACAGTTTGGATCGTCAAAATCAATCACCGTCATTGATAACACAGAACGGTCGCTGTCAAAGCGGAACGTGATTTCACCGCCTTCATCGCTATCGTCATTCGTAACAAAATTGCTCACCGGAATAATGAGCGCATTTCCCATTCCTACTTCCAGGTCAGGATCAGGTGAGCCATTGCCGTTGGTGTTGAACACATACGGACGAATTACTCCGCTCAATGCATTTGCTTTTGCAAAAATGTGAATGCCATAATCAGCATATTGTTCGCTCACCTGCTCGCCCGGAGCAAGGTCTGCAAAATTCAATAGACAAAGTTGATTTTGTGTAGATGCGCAGTAGCAGCTCATATCTTTTTTCGTGAAATCAATATCCAAAAGTCCCGGAGTGCTGGTACATTCCCCATTGAAACATGCATCAATTGTACAGGGATTCTGGTCATCACACTGGATGAAGCGAACCGTTGCAGCGTCTTCATCATCTTCGCTCTGGTCGCCATCATCATTGTTCGGAGTTGAATCATAATCAGGAAGGTCACTTGCAGTTACTTCAGCAACATTCTTATAGTTGCCGCTTCCGTTTACGGTAGCAGTGATTTTTAATGTTGCGAAACTTCCGTTATCTAAATTTCCGATGTCCCAAATAACGGTGCCGCTTGATTCAGTTGTAGCAGAGCCGCCATCATCGCTTACATAAGTATAACCGCTGGGTAAATAATCTTTTGCTTGTACGCCAGTTGCATCTTCCAAGCCATCATTTGTAACACGAATTGTAAACTCAACCGTGCTGCCTGCGCATACTAAAGCAGGATAAACAGATTTTGACAAACGAATGTCAGCGCGGCAAACCAAGCCTGCAATCGCTTTCAAATCATCTTCTAATGTTTGTGAAGAAGAAATCGTGTAGTCACCTTTTGTAAAATCTGGTTGTTCATCAAGGTAGCGGTCAGGTCCCGTAACAGCCTGACAATTTCCTTCCGGAAGGTCAGGATTCGGGAGACCAACAATGAAAAGGTGTGTGCCCAGCGCTTTTACTGCATTCGCAGCGCCAATCGCATCAATCAATGCTTGTGCTTCTGCGCTTGCGCCTGATTCGGTTCCTCCTCCACTGGTATTATATGCAGTGGGCTTTCCATCAGTAAAGAAAATTACCAACGGGGCGTACATGTCATTATTAAGAATGTCTTCTACTTCATTCAGCGCATCTTCCCAATTTGTCCAACCATCGTTGCCTGCGTTTGCAGGGTCGTAATTTTCTGCGTCTGTGCCTCCGTTGTTTGCATAGAGATAATCAACGTAATCCGGCAGCGTAGTTGCGTCCACAACCTGATAGGCTGTTGTTCCGCCAATAACTGCGCGTCTTGCATGAAGATTGAACTCAACAATGGCTACGCGAGAGTTGGTGCCGACCAAAGCCGTCAGTAATTGGTTCGCCCCGTTTCTTGCCTGTGCAATCACGTTGGTAGCATCACCGGAGCCGGCAATTGAGCCGGATTCATCCATAATGAAGATGATATCCAACCCGCAGGCTGGTATCAGGTCAGGATTGGAAGCTGGTTCCGGTTCAGGATTATTCACTGCTTGCGCTTGTACATTGGCAAATGAGAAAAGCAGCAGCATAAAAAAAAGCATTCCTTTCAATAAAAAAATAGGTTGGGGTTTCATAGATTTAGTTTTTCTTTAGAAATTTAATAGTTAAATGTAGATAGTCATAGTGGTGATCCTCCGCAAGAGTTGGAAATTTATTTTTATGCTTTTGTCAAGAAAATGAAATTCAGGGAAATAATAACAAGAAGAAAATCGTAAATCGTTATTCGCTACTTTTACAAAAAATACTAAACAAGAGATATGAGATACGTTAGTTTTTTGCTCATCATGTCAGCTCTGTTTTCTTGCAAAACATCAAAAGACCAATCTAAAAATGAACCGGCAACTATTGTGACGCAGGATACGCTCAAGGAGGAAGCCACGCTTGATGTGCCTGTCAACTCAAATGCACCCCTTGAAACATTGATTATCGGAAACTGGCAATGGTCAAAAACGATTTGCTGCGGAAGAACACCGTATACTGAAACCGCAGAATCGCTGCCTGCGCCAAAGATTCTCAAGTTTCAGCCCGGAGGTGCATTACAATATTTTTCAGGTGAAAATAAAACTTCCGACCAGACCTACAAGATAGCTTACGAATTGCTGAAAGATGATGGTCGCACCACGATTACCATTGGCGCACGGCAGCCGGCTTTGCTGCATATCGAAGGCGATAATATGATTATTGACTATGGCTATATTGATTTACAGGTAGAATATTATCAACGCATAAAATAATTCAGGATGAGCCGTATCATTTCTTTTTGTTTACTGTATAGCGCACTCTTTCTTTCTTGCAATAAAACGCCTGAAGTTGGCCGAACTGTTGAATACAGCATTGCCTGTGCTGACTGTGAAGTGATTTACAATATTTCAGGCGGACAACAAGCAACGGAACACCATAAAAATTCAGACTGGACTTTTAGTTTTTCTGGAAAGTCGGGAGAGATTGTGCTGCTGTTTGCCTATAATACGAGCACAACTCCGCAGGGCGTTACCGCCCGCATCCGGCTCAACGATGAAATCTTAAAAGAGGAAACCCGCTACTGCGCAATTTCAGGATACAGTTTTGTTGTAGATACTCTTTAATAACATTTAGCGATTTCCGAGCGACTCAAAAAACACATCTACCGCTTTTTCTTTGGGATGCTTTTCCAGCAGTTTCAAAAAATGACTTCCAATGATTGCTCCATTTGAATACGCACATGCCGCAGCAAACGTATTAGAATCATAAATTCCAAATCCGGTTAAAACAGGATGCTGCAATTTCATTTTCTGAATGCGTTTGAAATAGGCAATCTGCTCTTTGCTGAACCCCGCGCTTTTCCCTGTTGTAGATGCGCTACTCACCATGTAAATAAATCCGGTGGAGAGTTTGTCAATCTTGCGGATACGTTCAGAAGATGTTTGTGGCGTAATGAGAAAAACAACATGCAGATTGTTCTCTTTAAAAAGCGGTTGATACTTTTCAAAATCATCTAAGGGTAAGTCGGGAAGAATAAGACCGTCAATTCCGCTGTTTTTACATTCTTTGCAAAACTTTTCAAAGCCGTATTGTAAGACAGGATTCATGTAACCCATCAGCAACGCGGGAATATTGCATTGCTTCCTGAAGTCTTTTAGTTGCTCAAATAAAACTTGCAACGTCATTCCGTTTTCAATCGCAACACTGCTGCTGTGCTGAATCACCGGACCATCAGCGAGCGGGTCAGAATAGGGTATGCCGATTTCAAGCATGTCTGCACCGTCCTTTTCTAAAAGCGTTGCAATATTGATTGTAGCATCAAGTTGCGGAAATCCTGCCGTGTAAAAAACAGAGAGGATGTTATTTTTCTTTTGTTTAAAAAGCATGTCTATCCTGTTCATTGCAAAAAGGTTCTGGAGTAGGTTTCCAAATCTTTATCTCCTCGCCCTGAAAGGCACAGCACTACAATATCTTTCCTTTTGAACTTCATTGTATGCAGAGCGGCAAGTGCATGTGCTGATTCGAGCGCGGGAATAATGCCTTCAAGTTTTGCAAGTTGAAAAGCCGCCTGCAGCGCTTCTTCATCCGTAGCTGAGAGAAATGTCGCGCGTTTGGTATCATGCAAATGCGCCATCAGCGGACCGATACCGGGGTAATCCAATCCTGCGGAAATAGAATGTGGCTCTGTGATTTGCCCGTCTTTGGTTTGCATCAATAAAGTCTTGCTGCCGTGAATAATTCCGGGAGTGCCGAGTTGTGTTGTTGCCGCAGATTTACCGGAACGCAATCCTTCGCCCGCAGCTTCTACGCCAATCAGCTTCACTTTCTTATTGTCGAGAAAATGATAAAACGCTCCTGCTGCATTGCTCCCGCCACCAACACAGGCAACCACATAATCAGGCGATGCGCGTTTAAGCTGCGCTTGCATCTGTATTTTAATTTCTTCACTAATCACCGACTGAAAACGCGCCACCATATCGGGATAAGGATGCGGACCCACAATCGAACCGATAATATAGTGCGTGTCTTCAGGATGATTAATCCAGTCGCGAATGGCTTCGTTGGTTGCGTCTTTCAGCGTCATGCTGCCGCTCGTTGCAGGAATGATTTCCGCTCCGAGCATTCTCATGCGCAACACGTTAGGCTTTTGCCGCTCCATATCTTTCTCCCCCATGAATACGATGCACTGCAATCCCGCAAGCGCGCAAACTGTTGCCGTTGCCACACCATGTTGCCCTGCACCTGTCTCTGCAATGATTCGCGTTTTACCTAATCGTTTCGCAAGCAGAATTTGCCCGATGGCATTATTGATTTTGTGCGCACCCGTGTGACATAAATCTTCGCGCTTTAAATAGATATTCGTTTTGTACAACGCAGAAAGCCGTTGCGCATGATAGAGGGGAGTTGGTCGTCCGGCAAAGTCATGTAGCAGTTTGCGAAACTCTTTTTGAAAAGCGGGAGCTTCAATGATGTCTAAATATTTTTTTCGCAGTTCTTCAACATTAGAGTAGAGCAATTCGGGAATATAAGCGCCTCCGAATGTTCCGTAAAATCCTTTTGCATCAACTGTATATTTCATGCAGCGCGTTTTAGTTGTTGAACAAATGTCTGCAACATCGGAATGTTTTTGATGCCGGGCGAAATTTCAAAACCTGAATTCACATCAATACCATAAAATGCCGGATGGCTGAATGCGCGAATTTGCGCAACGTGTTGCGGGGCAATTCCTCCGCTGAGAAAAAAGGGAATTTCAAGTTTGTAATGCTCCAGCAACTTCCAATCGAAGGTAATGCTGTTGCCGCCCGGAAGTTTTCCTTTTGCATCAAAAAGGAAATAGTCGCAGGCATCTTGATATTGCTCCAACTCTGGGAAAGAAAAATCTATGTCAATGGGAAATGCTTTTAACACCAAATAATTCTTTCGGATTGCTTCGCAAAATTCAGGAGATTCATCTCCATGCAATTGAATACAGTCAAACTGAAACTGTTCTGCTTTTGCCAATACATTTTCTATTGCTTCATTCACAAACACGCCTGTTTTCTTTACATGCTTTGAAAAGAGATTTTCAAAAAGCACGTTCGCATTTTCCCCTACAAAGCGTTTTGACTTTTCATAAAAGATAAAACCTGCGAAATCAACACCAAGTTTATCAAGCGCGATGAAATCTTCTTTCCTGGTGATGCCGCAGACTTTGATTTTCATCGTGCCGCTTTTTCAAGTTGATGAATCTGCTGAATAAATTCCGCGCAGGCAACTGCAGGTTCCGGTTGCTTCATAAATAATTCTCCAATGAGAAACCCCTGAAAACCTGCTTCTTTCAGTTGGAGTAATGTTTCAACATTTTGAATTCCGCTTTCGGCAACTTTTATAAATCGCGCAGGAATTTTTTCTGCTAATTCTAATGACTTTTCAATCTTCACATCAAAAGTTTTCAAATCGCGGTTGTTAATGCCCGCGAGATGCACGTTGTCATTCAGCTTCTCTAATTGCTCCGCAGAGTGCATTTCAAGCAACACTTCCAAGCCCAGTGATGCGGCTTTTTGTGCAAACTGCTTTACTTCTTCTTTCGTCAGCAATTCTGCAATCAATAAAATTACATCTGCGCCAATAGCGCGCGCTTCTGTGATTTGATATTCATCCACCACAAAGTCTTTGCGCAGAATCGGACACTGACAAATTTTTCTCGCAGTCTTTAAATCTTCCATCGAGCCACCGAAATATTTTTCATCTGTAAGCACGGAGAGTGCAGCCACGCCTGCCTGCGCATATCCAGAACAAATAATAGCAGCATCTGCGTTTACATTGAAAAATCCCTTTGATGGCGATTTGCGTTTGAACTCTGCGATGATTCCCGATGAGTTCTTTTGTAATAAATGTTTACGCAATGAAACAGGCTCGCGCGTAAACTGCTGCTCAAGCAGCTTTTCCGGCATAGCGACTTTCCGCGCCTGCACTTCAAGCAATTTATGCTGTTTGATTTCTTCTAAAATATTGCTCATTGCATTCGCATGAGTTGTTCAAACGCTTTTTTTGCGCTACCCGAAACGATAGACTCATTCGCCAGCGAGTGACATTCTCCCAATGATTTCTCTGGATAATAACATCTGATTGCGATGGAAGTATTGGCAACTACAGCATCTAACTGTGGCTGCGTGGCAGCCACGTGCAGCACATTTTTAAAAATCTCAGCCGCCTCCTCCACGGTGTCACCGCCATACAAATCTGAAGGCATCAGGGTTTTGAATCCTAAATCTTCCGGACTTACCACCATCTCGCCCGTGTTGGAAAAAATCTTTGCAGGCGCAGTGAGTGAAATTTCATCGTAGCCATCAATATTGTGAATTACGCAGTAGCGCGATTTGTGCTGCTGAAAAATGAAATGATAGATACGCTGCAATTCAAGATTGAAAACACCCGTGACCTGCACGGGCGGATTGCTTGGATTCACCAACGGACCAAGCATGTTGAAGAATGTGCGGACACCGAGTTGTTTGCGCACGGGCGCAACGGTTTTCAACGCGGGATGAAACAGAGGCGCATGCAAAAAACAAATGCCTGTTTTCTCCAACTCGCGTTTCAGCTTCAGTTCGCTCGTGGAAAATTTATAACCGAAGTATTCGAGCATATTGGAGGAACCGCTCACGGATGATACGCCATAGTTGCCATGCTTCGCCACTTTGATGCCTGCGCCTGCAAGCACAAAAGCAGTGAGCGTGGAAATATTGAACGTGTTCTTCGCATCGCCTCCCGTGCCGCACACATCCATCGTCTCGAACTCATCAAAATTCATTTTCACGCTCAGGTTGAGAATGGCGCTGCGAAAGCCGAGCAACTCATCCACCGTCACGCTGCGCATCATATAAATGGTGAGAAACGAAGCAATTTGCGCATCATTCAATTCGCCTTTTGCAACGCGCGTCATCAAATCATTTGCTTCATCAAACGTGAGCGTATTGCATTGCAGCAGGTCGTGCAGGATTTCTTTGATGGTTTTTGGAGTCATAACGCGCGCGCGTTTCGCAGTTGTAAAGTTAATGCTCTGCGCGGGCAGCAATCCCCAATGTTTACAGAAGCGTCTTGTTTTAAATTCAGCGATAAAATTTACCTCTAAGTCATTCATCAAGCATCCCCGAAATTGATTCGGGGTTGGCATTAAGAAAAATGATGCAGAATGGAGAGAAACCGTTCATTCGAGAAATTCCGCATTGCGAGGCAGGCTCCGTGCGAGGGTCAGTTCTTGTATTTCTCTAAAAATTCTTCTACTGAAATTTTGGCAAGTTTTTATGCGCCCCTCACTGTTCCGTCTGCAAGTTCTTTGTGGTCGGGAACGATAGTGCCGATGTCATCTGCTTCGGTTTTCTTTTTCAATACGATATGGCTGCCCTTTTGCCTCGCCTGCTCAAAACCGAATTTCTTTAAAACCTTGATTAGCTCTTTGCCTGAGAGTTTAGGCAGTTTTGGCATATACCTGAGTTGTGAAAGTGGTCAGGAAAACAGGCTCGGCATTTTTCACATGAAATTCTTCGAGATAAAGTTCTGTGGCTTCTTTCAGATTTTTTAGCGCGTCTTCCATTGTTTTTCCCTGACTCACTGTTCCTACTTCAACACAAGTAGCAACGTAAAATTTCTTTTCTTTATGAATGCTTGCCGTGAAGTTTCGTGTCTTCATAAATCTTCTTTATGATTTCAAATTTAGCAAACCCGTGTGGAATGAGCGGAAAACAGATGCTCTGCACGGTAAGAGGTTGTAAGCTGATAGGCAGGATTGCGAAGGATGGCGGGAGGAGGAGGCACCTCCTTATTAGTTATCTAAAATGGCGTTTAACAAAACTATTTACAGAGTACATACCGAGATTCTCATTTTCCTTTTTTGAATCCCACTTTGGATCAAGAAAGGTTAATAGGTGACATACTATCTCTACATTTCTACCGAAAGCAATTCGCTCTTCATTATTATAAATAAAAATCACAGAATCAGATTCAGTTGATTTTTTCTTTTTCTGAAGGGGACTCAGATTCATTTGTATTTCTTCATGTTCCTTTCTTTCTCCTGCTTCCTACTGAAGACGACCATACTCATCAATCCCAGTCATTACTTTTTTCATTTCTATGGTGAGATTTTTTTCCTTATCACTCTTTAACCAATGGTCTATACTGCTTAAGCGAACATTCCCTACATTTTCAGATGACTTTAACCTATCCTATAGGCTTTCAAAAAGAGAATACTTTTCATTCTTAAACTCTCCATATGGGCCGGGTTTTCCATACTCAGTGGACATCACTGATCTACACCATGACATGAACTGCCTTCTTGCATTTCTTCTGCCGCTTCATAATTCGTATTTCCAAACTCTACAATAGTAGTAATGACCTCACCTTTTGATTTCATTGTATTGTAAAACTCTTGGTAAGACATATTTGATCAGGATTGACTAAAGTTCTCAAGTATTTTTTTGTCAACCATGTTTCCATTTTCAATTCAAATTACTGATTCCCTTTCATAAATAGGGTCTTGGCTTCCATCATAAGGTTGTAAGATGTTCCCAAAAGGAATTCTAAGTTCACCCGTAAACCATTCTGCTTTTACCTTTCCCGCGTTTGTAACGCCAAAGATTTCTTCCTTTGAAATACTTCCTTCGATGTCAATCAAATAAAGTTGTTTATCAATTATATCCCACGTTGCAACATATCCTCTCCAACAGTGCGAACCGAGCGGAAAAATTTTTGGTCTTTCTCTGTTGACTCCATCCCAATATGATTCCAGGGGATTTGTAAGAAGGGATATTGGAATGTCATTTAAATAAACTTATCTCCCATTTCTGTAGTCATAAGATTTGGGTTTTTATTGAAGATACAATTAAACTTCTGACGAGCCACGCTACCAATACGAGTTACAGAAGCAACAAAGTCAGTACGCGCCACCTCATGCACACTTCTGCTTCATCCAGTTTTCAACTAATTGTTTTCCCATTGGAGTCATCACCGATTCGGGGTGAAACTGCACACCCCACACGTCATATTGCTTGTGGCGGATTGCCATGATTTCATTGTTATCATCCACAGCAAGTATTTCCAATTCGGCAGGGACGGAAGTATTGTCAATTACCCATGAATGATACCTGCCGATTTTCATGTCGGGAGGTATATTCTTAAACATCGCGTGTTTGGGCTTTGTGATTTTAATGTTTGTCTCCACCCCGTGATACACGCGCGGAAGATTTTTCAACTTGCCCCCAAACACTTCCCCGATTGCCTGATGCCCGAGGCACACGCCAAGAATTTTCTTTTTAGGAGCGAAAAGCCTGATGACTTCTTTCAATGCGCCAGCCTCATCAGGCACACCAGGACCGGGCGAGAGAATGAGCGCGTCATATTCATTCACCGCATTCATATCAAGCGCGTCATTACGCAGCACATCGGGACGCGCGCCTGAAATCACTTCCACCAAATGCACGAGGTTGTAGGTGAACGAATCATAATTATCAATGACGAGAATTTTCATGGCTTGATGGTTGTGGCTTCTGCAATTGCTTTTTTCAATGCGCCCAATTTATTTTTCACTTCCTGCAATTCTGATTCGGGGACGGAATCAATGACTACGCCTGCGCCCGCCTGGTAATACAACACGCTGTCTTTGCTGAAAAACGAGCGAATCATAATCGCCTGATTCATGCTGCCATTGATGCCGATGATGCCGAGCGCGCCACCATACCATCCTCTTGCTGTTTGTTCGTAGCGGTCAATCAATTGCATCGCCTTGAATTTTGGAGCACCCGACAATGTGCCGGCAGGAAACGTGGAACTGAAAATCCGGAAAGGTTTTTCCGGTTCAATCATTTCTCCCGAAACCGTTGACACAAGATGAATCACGTGCGAGTAGAACTGGATTTCACGATATTTTTCGAGCTTCACATTTCTGCAATGCACCGATAAATCATTTCTTGCCAAATCCACGAGCATCACATGTTCAGCATTCTCCTTAGGGTCGCTCAACAGTTTTTCTGCAAGCAGTTTATCCTGCTCGTCATCGCCTGTGCGCTTGAATGTTCCGGCAATTGGATTGATGTAGGCTTTCTTGTTTTGAATAATTAACTGCGCTTCGGGCGATGAGCCGAAAATGCGGAAGTTGCCGAAATCAAAATAGAAAAGATAGGGCGATGGGTTGATAGAACGCAACGCGCGATACACGTTGAAGTCATCGCCTTTGAATGGCTGGCTGAACCGCTTGGAAAGCACCATCTGGAACACATCACCGCGCTGGCAATGTTCTTTGGCTTTTAAAATATTTTTTATGAATGCTTCACCGGTGAGGTTGCTCGTTTCGTGTTTTTCAATGGTGAAAGGATACGGGCGGAAGTTTTTATTCTTTAAAAGTCCTTCGATGAAATCCAATCCGGATGGTTCTTCTGTGAGTGTGTTTTCATACAGAAAAAGCTGGTCGGTGAAATGATTAAACACCAGCACGTAGCGGAACAAATGATATTGCAGCAACGGCACATCGCCCGGCAGTTCGTTTGGCGATTTAAAATCAAGCGAATCAAAAAGTTTTACCGCATCATAATTTGTATAGCCGAAAAAGCCGTTGTAAGGAACATCCGATAGTTTTTCTTTTACTGAAAAGGAAGCGAGCAGCGTGTCAATTTCATCCGCTACGCTTTTCATTTTCTTCAATTCGCGGGTGTAAGCAGGCTGCTTGTTAATAAGCAGGCGCAACGCATCATTTGTCACTTCAATGGAAGCAATCGGTTCTGCACAGATAAAAGAGAGACTATTTTCAATGGCGCGATAATCGGAGCTTTCGAGCAGAAACGTAACTGGAAAATGTTCGCGCATACGGGAATACACGCTCACCGGAGTGTAAGTGTCCGCCAGCAATTTTCTACTGATGCTTGAAACTTGATATGTCTTCATCTTCAAAACACAAAAGCCCGCTAACACAGCGGGCTTTTATTACGAATGTTATTTGGAATAACAACGCAGCCGCGCTACTTTTTGGCGAAGCGCCACCACATTGTTTGATTTGTAAACAGTTGCTTCATCGCCTTGCAATAATAGGCTTTACAAGGAGAACAGCAGGAGCGGCTCTCTTGTAAATGCGCGTAAAGTAGGTGGGAAACTTTATTCCCGTACAAATTTTTTGACAGTCTTGTTTTCATTCAGAGCTACTTCCACAAAGTAGATTCCTTTTAAAATATTCTTGAGATTGAGGTCAATCGCATAGCTTCCTCTATTGGAAATTTTTTGTTCCTCCACGAATTGAGTTTCTCCAAGAACATTTTTCACTGCGATGCGCAAGTTTCCCGCTTCGGCAACATCCATCCTGAGCAACATATATTCCCCGGCAGGATTAGGCAGCAGGGCGATGCTTCTAATCATGCCATTTACCGTATGCAAAGAAGTCAGGCAGGGACCTTCCGTAAAATGAAGCACTCCATGCCATAAAGGGGCGATGCACCCATTGTCATACGTGACACTATCGCAACCACACACCGGCTGGTAGAGAGGCGCATCGCAGCAAAGCGAGCCGGGCGGACAGATGAGTGACGAATCAATGCACCCATCTGAGATGTAGAGTGAATCGCAAACGGTTGCGGCACAATTCGCTCCCGTTGAATCGGTGCCAACAACAGTCAGGCAGGCTTCGTACCAACCTCTTTGCAAGTAGATATGTTGTGGATTTTGATTCGCGGCAGTTGCTCCGTCACCAAACTCCCATTGCCAGCTTACTGTATTCGCATGATTGCTGCTTCCTGTAAAAGAAACGGTATCCGTTTGCTTTGAGTAAGTGAATGCAGCGGTGCATCCTCCCGGTGGAAGTGTTCCCGTGTCGCAGCCAATCTCCGGATAAGGCGATGAACAAAAACCATATCCGGGGTTAGGATTCTGGTATTTCAATCCGCCAAGATGATTGAAGCACACAAGGTCATACGAATTATCCGTAATCGTCCAATAAGTTGCATAGGGCAATCCAAAATTGCTTCCCACTCCTTCAATCCATGCTTCGCTGATAAAGCCGCTCGTGTCACTGAGATGAAGCCTGCGATGCCATCCAGCGCCTACCTCCACTGAATCAATCGCGGTGACAACGTGCGGCACTTTTGATAACGTGCCGTTAGTGAGCACATTTGTGCGGATAGTGTCACCCACGCCATATTCACCGAAATCATACACCATTCGCTCAAGCGTGTCAAGACAGAATTCTTCGCTCACGACAAAAATCTCCCTGTCTGATTCGCGCATGCCTCCGAGGTAGCGCGTGTAGCCGGAATCAATTGCTCCGTGGATAAGGCGATGGGTGATATACAGTTTTTTGTAGGTAACGGAATTCAGCACCGTGTCTTCTCCGGGCATGTTCACGGTAAGTTCATCATACCAACCACCCGGGAAGAAATACCAGCACCTGCCGATTTTCCACGATGCATCACTGGTGGGAAAGGGTTTGTAAGATTGAGCAGAAACGAGCAGGTATACGAACGAAAACAGCAGGGTGAAGCGGGATTTCATGACAGACTTTTTTGTGATTAGGCTGCAATCGCATTTCCCGTTGCCTTTCTTATTTGAAATCCTCCTTTTCCTTTAAAACGAAATGTTGTTAATTCAGGTTAGTATGCCTACATTGAAGTTCAATATTTAAACTGAAAATGAAACACGCTATCATTGTTATCATCCTCTCCTTTGGATTATTTGCTGTAGCGCAGGAAAGCCCTGTTGTATGGGAAACGGACATAAAGAAAGCAGTAGATGTTTCCATTGAGCAAAAGAAACCGCTGTTTTTATTTTTTACCGGAAGCGACTGGTGCGGTGTGTGCGTGAAGTTGCAGAAAGAGGTTTTTGCCTATCCTCAGTTTCAGGATTGGGCAAAAAAGAATGTGGTTTTGGTGGAATTGGATTTTCCAAGAAATAAACAACCGGATCCCGTATTGCAAGAACAAAACACACCGATGAAAGAAATGTTTGGGATAACCGGCTATCCCACAATTGTGTTTGTAAACCCTGCAAAAAACGCACTCGGCACTTATTACACCAGAATTGGTAGTTTAGGCTACAAAGCAGGCGGTCCCGATGTTTGGCTTGAAGCGGCAAATCAAATTCTTCCTTAGGGAAAATGATTTTATTAGTATTTGTCCGCCTCCGACCTCTCTTTTGGCAATCAGGTATCTTTGGAAAGTGTGAAACTTGTTTTTCAACCATGAAAAAAGGAAAGCATCTATTAACTTTTGTCCTCTTTGCGCTGGCGATTCCCTTTGCTAAATCCAACGCGCAAATTCCTTTCTCAAAAGAGTTTACGCCAAAGATTTTCGACCCTTATTATTCTCGTTTGTGCAAATCAGAATTTGTTTCAATTCCGGTAAACGGCAATGTTATAAGCAGTATGCAGGAAAATCTTGCTGCATTGAATACGGACTTGAAAAATGATGCAGTAGCGCTCGCATTGCAGCACGACATCACCAGTCCGGGCGGCAGACATTTCACGTTTGAACAAATCTACAACGGCATTCCGATTTTCCATTCGCAAATAAAAGTGAATCTTGATAAACAAAACCGCATCAAATCGGTGTTTGATAATTCATGGAATGTTTCCGGCTGGAATAAAACTGCACTGAAGTATTCAATTGATAATTTGAATCTCACCTCTATTGAATCTCATTTCAGGAAAATTCATTCGGGAGATAAAACAGATGTGCGGAGTAGAAAAGTAATTGCTGTGCTGAATGATGAACCAGTTCCGCTTGCAGAAATTGAATTGTGGGATAATATCACCAACGAACATTTGCTGCTGCTTGCAGATAATTCATTTGAGCTATTTCTGCGCAGGGATTTGAATAGTTATCACTCTAACGTAACCGCTACTGCGCTTGTCTTTATTCCCGACCCGCTCACTACTGCGAAAGTAGAATATGGCTCACCTTACGTTGATGACAGCAACAGCGACATCACGGCATTAAACAACCAGCGCATCGCAGCAGATATTGACGTAACGCTTGATAACGGAACTTACCTGCTGGAAAATCAATATGTGCGCATTGCTGAATTCAGCGCCCCTGATGTGCCGCCTGTGGAATCTGCTTCGCCCCTGTTTGAGTTCACCCGCGTACAGTCAGGCTTTGAAGACGTGAATACATTTTATCATCTCACGCAATATCAAAACTATGTGGTGTCACTCGGCTTTAATTATCTGGCAAGCCTGCAATTAAATGTGGATGCGCACGCCCTCAATGGAGCTGACCAATCCATGTTCACCGACCATGTGCTGGGACCGCGTTTGTTTTTTGGTGAAGGCGGTGTGGACGATGCCGAAGATGCTGATGTTATCGTGCATGAAAACGGTCATGCGCTTTCATTTCGCGCATCGCCCAATGCAAATGTGGGCAGCGAACGACAGGCGGTTGATGAAGGCTTGTGCGATTATCTCGCTGCTTCTTATTCTCATGCGATTGATACATTTCGCTGGAAAGATGTCTTTACATGGGATGGTCACAATGAATATTGGAACGGGCGCACTGCCGCCACGCAAAAAACATATCCTGACAATTTGCAGTCAAGCATTCACGCTAACGGAGAAATATACAGCACCGCGCTTGCGCTGATTTTTGAAGAACTCGGACGCGAGAAAACCGACAAGCTCCTGCTGCAATCGCTTTATGGAATGGCTGCAAGCATGAGCATGAAAGATGCCGCCATGCTGCTGTATGATGCCGACACTGTTCTTTATAGTGGGAACAACTTCTGCGTGATTTACAACGCGCTGCTCTCAAAAGGATTAACCGATTCCTTTTCCGCGCAGCTTTGTATAATACTTAACCCGTCCATTGATGCAAAAGCGGGCGATGACCAAACTGTTTGCGCAGGTGATTCGATAACTATCGGTGACGCTTCCTCTTTCAAAAGCGAATATGCGTATAGCTGGTCGCCTGCAGCGGGATTAGGCTCTCCCCTATCACTCATCACGAATGCATCACCACAGCAAACTACTACTTACGTACTTACTGCTTCACAATTCAGTGGCGCATACAATTTAGATACCGTTACGGTGAATGTGCTGCAATGCGCCATCCGCATTCTGAATACCGAAGGTTTTAAATCTGGAGGTGATTTAATTATTGAACTGCCTTACAACTCTGATAATAACAGCATTGAAGTGTTTGATGTGTTTGGCAAACGTATTTACCGGTTTGATAATCTCCCCGGACCCTCTTACACATTCAGCGGCAGTTTGCTTCCCGCAGGCGGCTACATTTTGCGCGTGAAAGCGGAAACTGCCAAGTGCGAGCAGAAGGTGGTGAAGGCGCGTTAAAAATTCAGGTTCTTATTGCTGGCGCGTGTTTCAGGGCAAGCGGTACTCTTCCGAAAATTATAAGGTATCTTTGCAGTATGAAGATACCAACAAACGCAATTGCCCAACCCCTTCAGGAAAGAATCACCTTCATTGAAAAGACAATCCAGAAACTTGGCACCTGCTCTATCCGCATGGAAAAACTGACACCCGGTGAGATCGCCAGCTTGCGTGAACATTTCAGCGTGGAGCAGAAAATGGGATTTGCAAAATTTCAGCCGCTCTAAAAATAATGTTGTCACTCTGAGTTTATTGAAGGGTGGCGCTTCGGCAAACTGAGGGTAAACTCTGGCATACGCCATGCTTCGATAAACTCAGCATGACGGCTTATGCTCAAATGGAGTCACTACCAATCTGCGAAATGAAATCACCCATGATTTGAAAACGCCATGCAATGAGCATGGGCAGCCTTTTCAATCCATGGGTGACTGTGCAGATATACGTATGAAGTCTCCTTTCGGATGCTTGCTGGTTCAAGAAGTAGAATTCTTGAGAAAAAAATATGCGATAATTTGTTTGTGATTCTATGCAGACTTCCCATTGTCTATTATCAAACACATTTTCAATTCACAACGTGGAAAATAAAGAGTTGATTTCGCAGCCATCGTGAACTTTTGCACTTAACTATGCCTCGTTGGTTTACATCCTTTTCATGACTCAGGAAAGGCAAAGCCGGTGGAAGGACCACCGGCTTTGTTATTTTAATGACCTGCCTCAACTTTACCAATCATCTCCTGTAACCAATTCAAATTCGTAATCTCGGGGGTTGCTTCCATCTTCTTCTTCAAGGCATCTATTTCTTTCGCAATCGTTTCCCTGCGCGAATAACCTTTCATGGATTTTATTTTCGCAAGCCGCTTCGTCATCTTTATCAAATTGAAATGTGCGCGATATTGATAAGCGGAAACAAGTTTGTTGCGCCTGAGATAAATTTTGAACGAATCAAAGAGCGAATAAAGCGGCTCCAACTCATCTGCTTCATAATAAACTTTCAGTAACAGCGAGCGTGCGCCAAGACTGTAATACACATCGGTGAATTCCACAGCTTGCAATAATTTCAGCGCTTTGTCATAGTCGCCTTGACTGTAATAAAGCGTAGCGAGATTGAATACAAACGCATTCTCTCTATCGGCAGAGGGAAGCGTCTCCTTGTAATCGTTCAGGAATTTTTCACACCATTTGTATTCCTTCAGGCGCGTACCTGTGGTCACGATGTTTTTGTAATCCCACTGCGAGAGGTTGTTGTTTTCATCGAGCATCAACTCTTGCTGAAGCAAAGATTTGTAGAGCTTGAAAATTTCACTGAGATAGGTTGAGTTGCCGCTGTTGATTTTTTTGATGCAATAGTTCTGCGCATAATCATACATCGTGCGCAGTTCATCCTTCTCAATGTGCGCTGCGTGTTTCTCTAATAATTCCGTGAGCTTGAAATAATGCGCTTCCATTGTGCCTTCCTGCAACGTCAGCAAAATTTGATAGTAAATTAAAATACCAGGATGCTGTTCAAGTAACGTGAAATTATTTTCGATAAATGTTTTCACTTCCTCCAGCATCCTGATTTCAAATTGCTCGCTCACGATGTTTTGCCGGTTGAGCATATCGCAGCAACTTTTCAGTTTTACAGTGAGATAAAACAAATCGAGCGCTTTCGTTTTTCGCTCAATGCTTTTATCCGGAGTGCGCGAATCCTGCGCGGTGAAATACAAATCGGATTCTGTTTCCATTTTGTATGCATTCAAAAAGCGCGACTCGTCTGTGTTTTTAAAAATTCCATTTTCATGAATGAGCTTCATGGTATTTAAAAATTGCCTGTCAAGTTTACGCGCACGATAAGAACGGAGCAGCAGCAATTTGTTTTGCTCTTCATTGCTTTCGCTTTCCAACTGCATCAAAAATTTTTCATACAGGCGGTAGAGATATGTGAGCAGGTCGCTGAGTTTTTGCGCATTAAATTTTTCCTTCGGGAAAATCTTTTTAAAAACCCCTTTCATCTCTAAGTCTTTTTCATCAAAACCGGGAGCTACAGCAACAAGAATGTCCATCAACTTGCGGAGGTTTTCATGTTTATTGAAATAAGGGGAATGTACAAACTCCCAAAACCAAGTTAATTCCTGCGGGGAAAGTTGCTTTACAGCTTTGATTGTTTTATTCTCCTTCATCAATTAACTCCAAAATACCGCTAATAAAGCAACTTTTCAAATTTACCTAATCAATTGAAAATCAACATAAAGCAACTTAAAATCAAGAAATTAAAACTTAAAACTTGATTTTAAAGCTCCAAAACTTAAAAATTCTGTACTTTTCTTTTCTTCCATCTCCTCGTAATCTTGTACCGTGAAGAACTGTAATTCGATAACTTTAATAAATCACGCATTATGAAACCAACAAACGTAAACCGCTGGCTCGCCCTCGCAGCCCTAATCTTTTTCACTGTGCTTTCAGCGCAGGCGCAGGTAACTGCCTATTTCACCGGAACGCCCCTCACCGGATGCGCTCCGTTGCGGGTGCAGTTCACAAATCAGTCGCTCAACTCCATTGAATGGGATTGGGACTTTGGCGATGGAGAAACTTCCTTCGCGCAAAATCCCGTGCATTATTATATACAGCCGGGAACCTATTCCGTAACGCTGATTGCTTACGGAGCTGGTGGCGCTGATACAATTGTAAAAACCAATCTCGTTACCGTAACCGGATTCCAAATCGAAGTGGATGTTACCGATGCTTCCTGCGGACAAACAAACGGCAGCATTGACGTAACGGTGAATAGCAACAATCCGCCCGTAACATACAGTTGGACAAATGGCGCGACAACGCAAGACCTGAACAATCTTGCCGCTGGAAATTATCGCGTAACGGTGAGTGATGGCAGCGGCTGCATCTTCACTGAAACGTATCATGTTGAAACAACAGGAAATCTTACCATTACCGGAGATGTGGAGCCGGTTGTTCCCGGTGTGCATCTCGGAAGAATTGATTTGACAATTATTGGTGGCACAGGACCTTTCACTTACGCATGGTCGAATGGCGAAACAGGACAAAACATTGACGGGCTGAGTGCCGGAACATACTGCGTCACTGTTACCGATGCAAGCGGCTGCGCAAAAGACAAATGCTTTTTGATTGAAACTTCACAAGGATGCAATCTCACTATCACAGGAGTTGTGCATGATGCAAGTTCACCCACTGCCGACAACGGATATATTGAGCCTTTTGTAAGCGGTGGAACTACTCCTTATACTTATAGCTGGTCAAACGGAGAAACGTCTCGCATCATTGACGGGCTTACTATCGGAACATATTGCGTTACTGTTACTGATGCGAATGGTTGCATCGCTGATAAATGTTTTGTGGTGGAAGTTGCTCCAACAAATTGCAGCACACTCGCTATTACAGGCTCAATAACCAATGTAAGCGTTCCGGGAGAAGATGATGGGGCAATCACGCTTTCTATCAGCGGGGGAACATCTCCTTATACTTATAGCTGGTCAAACGGGGCAACAACAAAAAACATTGATAACCTCACAAGCGGCCAATACTGTGTAATCGTAACCGATGTGAACGGATGCGCGAAGGATAAATGCTTTATGGTGGAAGTTGCCAATGCCTGCGGCAACTTCAGTGTGGTGCCGCAAATCACAAATGCAACATGCGGTGCGGCAAACGGCAGCATTAATTTAATTGTGTCGGGCGGAACGCAGCCTTATTTCTACCTATGGACAAGCGGCTCGAATGATGAAGACCGCTACAATCTCGTTGCGGGCAGCTATCGTGTAACCGTTGAAGACAATGGCGGCTGCCGTTACACAGAAACATTCACCGTTACCAATTCAAACAACAACCTCACCATTGCTGCTGTAAAAACAAATGTTACTGCGCAAGGCGCTGCTGACGGCACCATCAATCTCACAATTAGCGGGGGCGTAGCGCCTTACACCTACAACTGGACACATGGCGCAACCACTGAAGACCTCTCGAATCTTGAAATCGGAACTTATTGCGTTTTAGTAACTGACGCAAACGGATGTGTGGAAGACGGCTGCTATAATATAGAAGGCGCAGGATGCAACCTCATAGTAACGGGAAGCGAAACTTCAGTCGGCTGCGGTGGAACACCCGGAACAATCAATGTGACTGTTACAAACGGAACTGCGCCTTATGGTTTCCTTTGGTCAACGGGCGCAACTACGGAAGACATCAGCGGGCTTTCAGCAGGCGTCTATTCACTTACCGTTGAAGATGCTGTTAGTTGCCGCAAGGTGCGCACATTCACCGTTGGCTATGCGGGAGGGATTCAAATCACAGGCACTGTGATGCCTTCAACAAATGGAACCGCAACAGGCGGCATCGCAATCAACGTAACGGGCGGCACTGCACCATTTACTTTTTTATGGTCAAACGGGGTGACTACGATGAACAATTATTTCCTTACGCCCGGTCAGTATTGTGTGTTGGTGACTGATGCAAACGGATGCGTTGAAGACAAATGTTTCACCGTAGGCGCTACGGGCGGATGCGGAGATTTTTATGTTACCGCGCATGACGATATTTATCTCTGCGAACCCGGCACGGTGTGGCTCGAAGCGAATGCCTATTTCGGAGAAGAAGCCTATTCCTATAGCTGGACTCCTTCTCCTGCATTATCAAGCCCGAACGACCGCATCACGCAGGCAACAGTTATTGACACTACTACTTTCACGATTACTGTAGTGGATGATAACGGCTGCACAGTAACGGATGAAGTAACAGTATTTGTTACAAGCGCAAACGCGGGAAGCACAGGTGTTGCGTTTGATTCGATTACAATTTGTGCTGGCGACAGTGTTCAACTCGCTGCGTTTGGCGGTGATGATTATTATTGGGATCCGGGTAATGGACTTTCTGACCGCAACTCCCCTACTCCCTGGGCTTCGCCTGAGGAAACAAAAAATTATGTGGTGCTAATCAGCAATGGCGGTTGCCAATCAACCCACACCGTGCATGTGGAAGTGGATGAAGATTGCGTGTGGCCCGGTGATGCAAACCATGATGGCGTTGCAAACAATCAAGATGTGCTCGCGCTTGGCATCGGCAACGGCATCAGCGGATTTCCGCGCCCGAATGCTACTAATAATTGGGAAGGTCAATATTGCCCCGATTGGTTTCTTGCGCTTGCAAGCGGACCAAATCTGAAACACGTTGACTGCGATGGCAACGGCATGATTGACGCGGCTGATACGATTCCGCTTTTTCTCAACTATGGCTCAACGCACAACAGAACAGGCGCGCCCGGGCAAAAGTTTGTTGACCCTGAATTGTTTTTCTTTTTACCCACTGACACCGCGCTTGCCGGACAGGAGATTGATGTACCCGTGTATCTCGGCACGAGCAATTTGCAGGTGAACAATTTCTATGGCATCGCATTCTCAGTGAATTATGACAACACGCTAGTGGAAGAAAACACGATGCACTTTGCGCCTGTCAATTCATTCATGGGCAACACGGGCGACCTGCTGAGTTTCGATTTTGATTTGCATGGCGAATCAAAAATTGATGTGGCATTAACGCGTATGAATCGCACTGTTGCTGCTGGCTTCGGACAAATCGGAATCCTCAGCTTTACGATGAAGGATGACATTTCAGGAAAAGATTTTCTCGTGCGCGAACTCACGCTCTCTTTCAGCGATGTGCGCGCGATTGATAATAATGAAAATGACGTGCTGCTTTTCCATGATGCAGGCTCCCTATTTGTAAAACAGGAAACCTCGGGTATTTGGGAAATCAACAGCGGTGCTGAAATTTCCGTTTATCCAAACCCTGCTCATGAAATGATTTCAATTGAAACGAAAGACAAGAGCGCAATCGAAGAAATCTTGTTGTTTGATATAGTCGGAAAAGAAGTTGCAAGGCTGAACGGCAATAGCAATAAGCTTTCACTCAACTTAGAAAACTTAGCGGAAGGAAATTATTTGCTGAAAGTAATAACAGCAAAAGGCGAAGCGGTGAAGCGGATTTCTGTAAAGCATTAAACTTTAGAGCAGGAAGAGAAGCCCCGGCAGGTTTAATATCTGGCGGGGCTTTTTGTTATCGGAAGATGCTTATGGGGAGTTCTAAAAATTACTTTTTTCTATCACCTCACCCCATCCCTCTCCCTTGCCTGCCGGCAGGCAAGAAAAGGGGAGGGTGTCAGCGTTAGAGTTTTTAGAACCGCCCCTATAATGAATTAGGTAATTGCCCCATTCAATGATGCGCCACATCCATATCTTCAGCGCAGCATTGTAGATGACACCATCATCAATGCGCACAAAGTCACCGTTCGTACCGCTCTCGTAATGTACGCCAGGTGGGAGCCTCCACGCTTGTAGTTGGCTCCCAAAAAGTAGTTACGCACCGTTTCTTCATTTTCATGCAGTTCGTTGGCAATGCGGCTTATGCGGCCTGCCGGAAGACTGTCTTTGATTTTTCTGAATTCCTGAAATGGTAAAACCAGAGGTGTAAGGTTTTATTAACTGAAATATAGGGAAAAACCGAGGGGATTAACTAAAAAACCGGTGTTTTTTTGCACCGTAGATCAGCAATGCAATATCGTTGCCTTGTTGCAATGCAGGAAATATTGCAATTGAACCCTCTGTGATAATTAAAGTAGGTTGAGAATCCTCAGAGTTGAATTCGCGTGGAAACTAAAAACACTTAACCAATGAAGATTACTGGCAGAGATACTCTTTCAGCATTCCGGTGTCGGAACAGTTGCGCAACTTCACGAGCGCTTTATCTTTTATTTGACGGATGCGCTCTTTTGTGAGGTTAAGTTCTTCTGCGATGGTTTCAAGACGCAGCGCTTCTTGCTTCCCGCCAAGTCCGAAATACATCTTTATTACTTGCTTCTCAATGTCTTTGAGTCTTGATAACATGCGCTCCGTGTCAATTCTGAGTGAGTCGGAATAACTCATGTTGCTGTCAGCGGTTGCACAATTTTTATCTTCCAGCACATCAACAAGTGAATGTGATTCGCCTTCTTCAAAGGGCGCATCCATAGATAAATGGCGCGATGCTACTTTCATTGTTGCAGTGAGTTCGGCAACATTCACATCCATTTTTTCAGAAAGTTCTTCGTGTGTTGGTTCGCGTTCATACTGCTGCTCGAGGTCTGCGAATACTTTATTAAGCTTGTTCAGAGTGCCTACTTTGTTAAGCGGCAAGCGAATCATGCGCGATTGTTCGGCAATTGCCTGCATGATACTTTGGCGAATCCACCATACTGCATAAGAGATAAATTTAAATCCTCTTGTTTCATCAAATCGTTGCGCTGCTTTAATTAAGCCCAAATTGCCTTCGTTGATAAGGTCATTGAGCGACAAGTATGTGTTGGGATATTGTTTTGCAACAGACACTACGAAGCGCAGGTTTGCATTCACTAATTTTTGCAGCGCATCCTGATCGCCTTTTTTAATTTTTCGCGCGAGCACTGCTTCTTCTTCTGCAGAGATTAAATCAACCTTTCCGATTTCAGTGAGATACTTTTCAATGGATTGGCTCTCACGATAAGTAATAGATTGCGTAATCTTCAGTTGGCGCATGTGTTTTGGATTTTAATTAACAGTGTGTTGAAAAATCAGGGTGGTAAAGGTAACTATTTTTTTCACTTAGCACATTTTTTTTTCGCAGCGCAAAAACAAAATAAATTTTCAACCAAAATTTGAATGCTGCGGAAAGAAAAAGCAGATTTAACGGAAATAACTTGCGGTTATTTCAAGAGCGTAAGGCTTCCTTTGAAAATTTCCTTATCCCCCGTGAGATAGGTCACATCTACGCGATATACATACACATCGGGGGGCAAAGTTTTCCCGCTGTAGGAGCCATCCCATCCGGTGGATAGGATGTTGGTTTCAAACACCTTTTCGCCCCAGCGATTGAAAATAAACATCTGGAATTTGTCAATCTCCCATCCTGTGATGAGGAAGATGTCATTTACTCCGTCTCGATTTGGCGTAAAGGCATTCGGAATATTCACCAATGGATTGCTGAACACAATTATTTCAACTGCATCGGTGTAATCGCATCCATTCACATCATCAACCGAGAGAGTATAGATAGTGGTGGTGAGCGGCCTTGCTACAGGGTTCACACACGCAATGCAATTCAACCCAACTGGTGGCGACCAAATCACAGTGTTCACGAAATTGGCATCGCTGAATGTCGGATTCAATATAATGCTTTCACCAATCCGCACCGAATCATCCGCGCCTGCGCTAATTGTAATTCCTATAGGCTCGTTGATGGTGAAATTGGAGGTGACAGTGCAACTGTTCGCATCGGTAACAGTAAGTTCAAAATCGCCCGCGCATAATCCTGTAATGGGTGATGAGTTTGTCGGAGTGGTTCCCGGCAAACTAAATGAATAGGGTGTAACACCGCCTGCGCCAGCAATGTCAACCGTGCCGTTGCACAATTGCGGACAGGAAGCATCGGTTGGTGTTATTGATACGCTCAACACGAGGGGTTCGATTACCGAAGTGGTTACAGTGGTAGTGCAGTTATTTGCATCAGCAACAAGGAAAGTATAAGTGCCCGGGCATAATGCCACGAACTGATTGGACAACTGGAAGTTTGCGCCATTATCAATGCTATATTCATAAGGCAGTGTGCCGCCTGTTGCATTGTTATCAATACTGCCATTGCAGTCGCCATTGCACTGCACATAAGACGCGGCAGCAGTGAGCGAAATCGCGGCAGGGTCGGTAATTGTTACTACATCCGTAATTTGGCAAATCCCTCCATCGGTAACAACGATGTTGTAAACTCCCGCGCACAGATTAATGAAACTGTTTCCCGCTTGAAAAGTGATTCCGTTGTCAATGCTGTAATCAACTGCGCCCGTAGCGTTGATGAGAATTGACGCATCGCAAATCAAATTACATGAAGGGTTTGCGCTTGTAATGCTTATGATGGAGAGGTTTCCCGTGTTGGCGACAGTAGTCGTTGTTGTGCCGGGGCAACCGTCAGCATCTTGCGCAGTAATGGTATGGTTGCCCGGACAAACATTTGAAAATGTAGTTCCGCTCTGAAATGCACCATTATCTATGCTGTATTGAAAGGGCGCGCCTGCTCCACCGTTTGCAGAAACATTAATTGCGCCATCACATCCACAGGTAGCATCTGTCGGGGTTGCAGAAACAACAATTGCCGCAGGCTCTGTAATTACAATCTGGTTTGTAAATTGACAACCGCCTGCATCTTCAATCAGGATATTATATGTTCCAGCGCATAATTCTGAAAATATTCCGCTGGGTTGAAAGTTCGTTCCGTTATCAATGCTGAATTGCACGGGAGCAATTCCAAGATTTTCTGTAAGCGTAATGCTGCCGTCACATGCGCCATTGCAGGAATTATTGCCTGAAGCAACGGTGTTGATCATGTTGCAGCAAACCTGCGCGGTGTTTATAGCCACCGTGCCTGAGAATGCGCAGCCTGTTGCATCTGTTACCGAATAAGAATAGGTGTTTGGCGGCAGGGCAGCGAACACGCCCGTATTGTTTGGCGCTCCAAAGCCAATATCATAATCGTAAGGGCTTGTGCCGCCTGATGCCATGAGCGTAATTGTGCCGTCATTTAATCCCGCGCATGTTTCATTGGTAAAGGCTTCGGTGACAGTGATCGTTGCGGAAGGGTCAATCACAACATTAAATGTGCCGCTGCAATTCGCAAAATCCTGAACCGTCATCGTGTAGGAGCCAGCGCACAAGCCGCTGAATATTGAACTTGCCTGAAACCCATTGCCAATATTATATGCGAAGGGAGCCGTTCCACCTGTAACGCTCACAGTCACCGCGCCATCACATCCCGCGCAGCTTTCATTCGTCTTCATATAAGAAGTAGTAAATCCTCCTGCTATATTAATAGTCACCTGATCTTGCACGACAACCGTTGTGCCGTCACACGCCTGATAAACGCCTTCTACACGATAAATAGAAGTTCCGGTGGGACACACGCTGATGGTGGGTGTGTTGCCCAATGAATTATTCGCAGCATCATACCATGTGAGCGTCCAGTTGGGAGTGCCGTTTGGCGTGAAGCGCCATGCTTCATTGTTGGTTGACCACGGTCCGGTGTTTCTGTTTGGAGGAGTGATTCCTTTTGTGCCGTCAATATTTTGTAAACCGATTACTGCGTTGCCGTCATTCCATGAAGTGCAGGTGGGCTTGTCTTTTATATATACCTCAATTGCGTTTGTTGTTTCATACAACACGATTTGCTGCGTGGTTTCCAAACTGTTGCAACTGTAGTGGCGCACAGTGCTGAAGTTCACAACAAACGTGCGGCAGGGAGCAGCGCCCAACACTGCATAATTAATATTGGCAGGATAGGTGGGAAAAAAAGGGAAGGAAGTTCCCGGCACAAACACGTTCGGGTCAATATCATGAAAAGCGCCATTGATAGAGTTATTATAGATGCCGGGCGGAGGTCCGGGAGTGGGAATCGAAGAATTAAAATTCCATGCGCAAAAATTATTTGCCATTGAAACATCAAAGGAAAGCACTCCGTTGGTGCCGATAATAATCCTATTATACTGATTTCCGTAAAAACAAAAATTAAAGGGCAGATTGATAATGCCTGTCCATTCATCATCCACATTAATAAACACGCGCGTGCCACCCGTGAATGGATAAGGAGGCGCATAAGCAATGGAAGCAACCGAATAATCCGTTGTGGCTCCCGATTGAAAAATCGTTGCCGAAAGGTTGGTGCAGTTGGTGGTGCAGTTTAAATTTTGGTCAGAACCCGCATCCACATCGGGGCAGCCGGGAGCTTGCGCACCCGCATTGTTCAACACAATAAGTAAAAAGAAAAAGAGATGAACGCTCCTGAATTTCATTGCCTCAGATTAAGGGTTTTTAATCGGAGCGTTAAATTAGGAATATCGTTGCATTTTAAAGTGAAAAAGTAGGAGTTCATTAGACAAAAATCGTCAGTTAATATTTTGCGGCTTGGGGAGGGGCGGGATTTTTAGCACCAAAGTTCATACGAAGTACAAATGATGAACCTTCCACAAATATTTCTTCGAGGTACGTCTGCCGCCTTTTTGGTAGCTGCTGTGTGCGCCTTGAATGGTGAATATAGTTCTTTTAAAAGAAGAACCTCAGAGAGTGAAAATCTCTCCAACGCGGGGATTAAAGCTCCGAAGTGTAGCAAGTCGCAAGGTGGTTTACCGCGAGGTAAGCACTGAAGTAAGCGAGCCTGTAAAGGTCGGTACAGACGAACAGAAACCGCATAGGTGGCTTGGCAGGTTGGATAAGGTAGCCACGCATACCAACGTCCAAAAGGTGAGCAATCACCAAAGAAACCTGTCAGGTTGATGTGGCAGGCATTGACCGAAGGATATTCACCTTACCGAGGGAGGTCTCCAATCGTGCAAAGAGGGTTGGAGAAGTCAGCAGAGGTCATAGTAGTTGGAGCAACGAGTTCCGCAACGCGGAGAAGACTCACAACCAACGAAGGACT
>Ga0163154_10000358_pt1 | contig 68479 bp, 50 predicted proteins | sample OliLakLV19MP9P1_FD_148649 | JGI IMG/M metagenome (GOLD analysis project Ga0163154, IMG submission 148649) | Freshwater microbial mat bacterial communities from Lake Vanda, McMurdo Dry Valleys, Antarctica - Oligotrophic Lake LV.19.MP9.P1 | ecosystem: Environmental > Aquatic > Freshwater > Lake >... | reverse complement strand
CCCTCTCCCCCTCTCCCCCTCTGCATTTAGTCGCTAAACAACTCCGGCAATCTTCCTCGCAACTCAGCATTTAAACGTGGCAACTCGTCCCGCATCTGTAAGTACCAATCTCGCCGCTGCCGGTAGTGCCCGCACAGCAAGCGGTTGTCGCGCACCCATTCGTAAGCATTAGCGGCTATTTCCCGGCGCCGAGAAGTGTCTGAAATCAGCGAATTTAGTTTGGTTTCAAACTCTTTTTCATATCTATAAATCAATCCGGTTTCACCTTCGACAATCGAATGTTCGTACACAGTGGGACTGGCCAGCACCGCTACTCCCCGCGCCGCACATTCAATAAATTTTAAGTCGGATTTCATTTCGTTAACCGGGTTGGAAACGAGCGGCAGCAAAGCTATATCGCAACTGTACATAATTTCTTGATACCGTTCGTAACTGCAAAATGGTTCAAATTCTTTTTGCTGTATTTCCAAGGACTCAAAAAATCGGCGGTCATGGATTACTTTAACTCGAATCCGGTGTTTGTGTGCGACTAAAACTCGATTTAGCGCTGCCATAATCGGCCGCCAATCTTTTTCACGGTTGAGGGCACCAAAAAAGATGGTGACTGTATCTTCTGTGGGATAAATTCGCGGCGGAGGTAGATAAGCTAATTGATTGGGAAATACTGCAACATTAGGATTGTAGCGTCGTAAAATTTTTGCTAGCGGTTCCGTAGAAGTTTGAACGCAGTGACAGCCGCGATAGCTGAGGTAATTATTGTCGGCGTATTCGCGGCGACGAATGGGATTGTCGTCAATTTCAGCTACTATTAAATAGCCTTGTTGCAGGAGTGCTTTGAGTTGGGGAATGTAGGCGGGATATTGCATGATTGTCCGCTGCCAGATGAAGACTTTTTCTTCTCCAGACAGCGGCGGAATTAATTCTGCTGCTTTCACGCTGGATACGGTGCGGACACCGGGAATTGTAGCGCTAAAATTGTCCGGTTCCAAAACTCGCACACGATCGCACCCTGTAGGAGCCATAATGATAGTGTGAATCAGCAGTCTGCGCGCAGGTACGGTCGATTTTGTCGATCGCACGATATAATGTTCAGCACCCGTTTCCGTAGCAAAACTGCTCGATGTGAGCTCTAAAGCCTTTACCATGGGATAGTAATTCCTGAAAGTGGACAAAATTTTCGGTTTTGTGTCCCTTTCCTTGAAATTCGTAAACCTGCAATCCGGCTTGAGCAAATAGTGATTTAATACTTTCTAGGGTAAACCAGTGCTGCATCTTGCTGTCGGGATTTTCCCACTGTCCCCGCAACAGATTGACAATCCGCCGCCAGTATTGAACATTAGGGATTCTAGCGAGAATTTGCCCCTCTGGATTCAGCAAAGCACTGTACTGCTTGAGGACATCCCAAGGGTTTTTGAGATAAGGTAGCAAGTCGCCAAAAACCAAACAATCGACGGTTCCTGGGGCGATGTCGAGACTTTCGATGGCAATTTCTTCAATATCGGCTACCGTCACCCAGTTTAGCCGATCGACTGCAATTTTAGCTTTTTCTCGATCGTATTCAATGCCAATATACTGACAATGGGGATTGATCAGCTTGTACTGTTCGCCCGTCGAACCCGTACCGCAGCCAATTTCGACAATGACTTTAGCATCCGGCGGTAGCAGCTTCAAGAAGTCGTGGTTGGCGCGATCGCTCACTTTGTCTAAAATTCCTGATTAGTTTATCGTAAAATAAAACAGAGCAACCCATGCCGACAGACAACCAGCCGAAGGTTAGCATTGCGATGCCAGTATACAATGGCGATCGGCACATTTGTCAAGCACCCAATTTTCTGTTACCAACCCTTTTCCTTCCCTCTCTTCTCTTCCTCTGCGTTCTCTGCGCCCTCTGCGGTTCATTTAATCTTATTCATCCATCCTACAAGGATTGCCATATCTTAGCAAATATTGAGCAAAATTATAATTTTTTCTCAACCCATGCCCTCATTTAGTGCGATTGAGGCTCTCAATTAATTCTGCTTTTTTTCCAAAAATCAACACAACAATTTGCTGAATACATTAGAAACTATGAACCCTAATCTAGGAATGAACATCGCCGGCTACATTAACGGCGAATTTGGCATAGGAGAAGGTGTCAGAGCAAACATCAGAGCCGCAGAAGCCGCCAACATTCCCTTCGTCATCAATAATTTTACCCGCAGTCCCCACCGCAAACAAGACACTACCTATCAAAACTTTAGCCAAGACAATCCCCATCCCGTCAACTTAATTCAAGTTAACGCCGATGAAATTGCAACCTTTATCAAACATACAGGTTCCACCTATTTTGAAAACAAATACAATATCGGCTTTTGGGCTTGGGAACTTCCCGCATTTCCCCCAGAATGGCAGCCAGCATTTAATCACTTTCACGAAATATGGACTTACAGCAACTATTGCGCCGAGGCAATTTCTGCACTTGCGCCAATTCCCGTCATCAAAATCCTGCCCAGTATTGCTCTCCCCGCACCTTCCCTTAACAGAGAAGCACTGAGTTTACCTAAAGATAAATTTATTTTCTTGTTTGTATTCGACTTTTCCAGCCGCATCGAGCGCAAAAATACTTTAGCGACAATTCAAGCATTTAAACAAGCTTTTGGCGAAGATGACCGCCTATTGTTGATTATCAAATCTTCTAATTCAAACAGAAATTTAGAGCAGAAAAACTTATTAAATTCTGCCATCGCCAATTATTCAAATATCAAACATCTAGACGGGTATTTGTCCAAAAATAAACTTAACGGTTTGCTCTACAATTGCGACTGTTATGTATCCCTGCACCGCTGCGAAGGATTTGGCTTAACAATGGCTGAAGCAATGTTTTACGGGAAACCCGTAATTGCCACCGGCTATTCATCAAATACAGAATTTATGAATGTCGGCAATAGCTATTTAGTCAAGTATAAATTAATCCCACTTGAGAAAGATTGCGGGCCTTACAAAAAAGGCAATGTTTGGGCCGAAGCGGATGTCGAACACGCTGCGGATTTAATGCGGTACGTCTTCAACAATTACCGGGAAGCTCAACAAGTTGGAGCGATAGCTGCTGAGGAAATTCAGAATTTACTCAACCCGCAAGTTACAGGGAATAAAATTAGAAAACGTCTCGAATATATTGCCGAGATTACCGATAACTTTCAAAGCATACCTCTGTCAGGAACAGCCAAAGCGAAGTCTGCCAAAATTAGGGCAGACTTGCCACCATCACAGCAAAAAAATCAATCCAAAGCAGAAATACAAAACGAGCAGCCGAAGGTTAGCATTTGCATTCCAACATACAACGGAGAAAAATTTATTGGGGAAGCAATTCAAAGTGCTTTGGCCCAAACCTACCCTAACATAGAACTGATTATATCCGATGACGGCTCCACAGACCGCACAATTGCGATCGCCCAATCATTCCAATCGCAAACCTCAGTCGATTTCCGCATCATCCTGCACCATAACTACGGCTTATCACAAAACTGGAACTTCTGCATATCCCAAGCAAAAGGTCAATACATTAAATTTCTGTTTCAAGACGACTTGCTCGCACCAGAATGTATTGAGAAAATGGTCGCAGTCGCCCAACAAAACCCAGAAATAGGTATGGTTTTCTCCCCGCGTGGCATCACCATAGCTGAAAATGAATCTAACCGGATTTTGCGGAGAGCTTCTCAATCAATTAAAGATTTGCATAAAAGTTGGTCGAATTTAAAATCTATTCAGCCCGGAAAACAATTACTGGCAGATACTAACTGCTTGAACAACCCGATAAACAAAATTGGCGAACCTAGTACCGTCTTAATTGCCGCGCGAGTATTTGAAGAAATAGGATTATTTGATTCGGGATTATCTCAGTATGTAGACTTAGATATGTGGTGGCGAATCATGGGCAACTATCATATCGGATTTGTAGACGAAAAACTATCCTCCCTGCGGATTCATCCCGAACAACAAACTTGGAAAAACTTCGCGGCTGGGGAAAATCATAAGGATGTAGTCAGATTTTACAAAAAACTACTAAATAGTCCTGATTACAGTTTCTTGACTCAACAAATTAAACAGACAATCCGCCAAAAGTTGGCATTGAGAACCCAGCCGAGTTTATCGGAATTGTCAGCAATGCTTGATCAATACAATAAATTCCCCTCAAAACAGCCTCTTCTCGCCCTGCGCCCATACCGCCAACAGCTAGCTGAATATTGGCTGAATTTGCCAGCGAAAAAATTAGAAAGTGCTTACTTGAAAGACACGGGGAAAGCTCATAAATTGCTCCTAGATAGCGCCCTCAAAAATGAAACTTTAACTGAGGAAGAACAAAGTTTTGTCCAGCAGTTATCCTCGAAACTTGCTGAAGGAGGAGAAATTGCCGAGAAGATGCAATATCTCCTCGCAGCGATGCTGTACCGCGACGCTTATCAGTTGCCACTTGAGTATAACAATGCAGCGATTCCCCAGTGGTTTTTTGACGACTTTTTGAAATTTATATTTCAGTCTCCCGGTTATTTTAAACAAAACTGGGAAATAGAAAGGTACTCTGAATATTTCCAGCAGTTAATCAAGTACGTCGCTGCTAATATCGCCAGTTTTCCAGATTCAGAAGTTTGGCGTTATTTGGCGGCTTTTATTGCGAAAAATGTTAGTTTCCAAGCTTTGTATTTGAGCGAGGTCAATTTGCTCAATATATTGATTCAGCGAGCTGATATTGTGGAATTTCATTTGAAAAATATCGGCTGTCAAATAGAATGGTATTTTCCTCAGAGAGAACCTGAAAGAACTAAAATCAGAGTTGGCTTTTTGCTTGATAAAATTAGTGATGAATCCGAGACTCGTGCTGCAATTCCGAGTTTTGAATATTTAGACAGAAGCAAATTTGAAATTATCGTGTACTATTTCCAGGTACAAGACGAGCGACTGGGGAAATATTGCGAAAATTGCGCCGACAAACTGGTGCAACTGTCAGAAGATTTGCCCAATCAAGTCCGAGAAATGCGATCGCACGATTTAGATATTCTGCTAATCTGCACCAATACCGCCGACACTTTCCAACCAAGCGCGCTGCTGTGCCTGCACCGACTAGCGCGGGTGCAAATAGCTACCGGTGCATCAACCCCCGCCACCACCGGAACCCGAAATATCGATTATTTCATCGCCGGAGATTTGACATTGCCCGCAGGTGCAGCAGCAGAGTATCGCGAAAAATTAATTACTTTAAAAGGGTCGGGAGTTTGTTTAAGCTATACTGTAGAATCAGCACCTGCCAAAGTTGAACCGACTCGCAGCAGTTGGGGAGCTACAGACGAATCTGTAGTGTTCATGTCCGGCGCTCAAGCTTTGACAATTATCCCAGAATTGAGAGAAACTTGGGCAAAAATTATTGCGACGGTTCCCAATTCTATTTTAGTTTTGTATCCCTTTAGTTCCCGCTCAGAAAACTATCCGACAGTGCCTTTTTACAACCAAATTCGATCGCTCTTTGCCGAATTTGGTATTGAGCAAAAGCGCTTAGTTGTGATTAAGGCGCTGCCATCTCGCGCAGATTGCATAAAATGCCTGGAATTGGCTGATATATATTTAGACTCCTATCCATACAGCAGTGCCTGCTCCTTAGCAGAACCCCTGTTGGTGGGGTTGCCTGTAGTGGTAAGAAAAGGGCAAACAACTCGATCGCGACAATCAGCCGCCGTGCTCGAAGAACTGCTACTTCCGGAACTGGTAGCAAACAGCCAGAACTCTTATTTAGAGCTCTGCACAGCACTGGGAACCCACCCAGAACTGCGCCGACACTACCGCGATCGAATCCAGCAAAAAATGGTGGCAAACCCCAAATATCTCGACAGTCGCGCTTGCTCGACCCAACTGGGAACACTCTTTGAAACACTATTCCGAGAGTGAAGGAAGAAGGAAGTTCAGCAACTAAGCAGTGTACGGGATTTAACGGATGGATGTTGAGGGAAGAAGGAAAATGGCAGAAAAAAGATTTTCCCCACTCTCCTACCCTCGCCTTATCCCGCTACCATTATGAGACCCGCGGGGAACCCCTCGCTAGGCAGAGCGTCAAGAAATAGACAGCAATAGCGCTAGCCCACTGACGGTCTGCTATCATCGGGAAATCGAGGGGTTAGTGGTTGTCGCTCTTTTCCTGCCACAGCTAAATTAAAAGGGGAAGCGCAAGTCAGTTGGAGATAAAAAAATGACAGGACTTTTTCAAATAGGCGATAAATTACTGCAAGCTCAGGATATGCCATCGCTCCTGAAGCGATACCAGTTAATGCCGCAATTCTTGCGCGGTGTAATAGTAGACCAAGCGATCGCATCCTTTAGTTGCAGCGACGAAGAACGCCAATCCGCAGTCGAGAACTTTCTGGCACAGCACCAACTGACAGCCCCCGAAGCCAAAGAAGCTTGGCTGCGTGGCCAAAATATGACGGAAGAAGAACTTCAAGAGATGGCCGTCAGGCCCTTGCTGATCGAAAAATTTAAGCAAGAGACTTGGAGACCTAAAGTAGATAATTATTTTTTAACCCGCAAAGCCAGCCTAGACCACGTAGTCTATTCCCTAGTACGCACCAAAAATCCAGCACTGGCAAACGAACTTTACTTTCGCATCCTGGAAGGGGAACAAACCTTTGCTGAAGTGGCCCGCGACTATTCCGAAGGGCCCGAGTCCAAGTCAGGCGGCTTGTTGGGCCCAGTACCCCTCTCGCAGCCCCACCCGGCAATCAGCAAACTTTTGTCCGTCAGCCAGCCAAATCAACTCTGGACGCCGCGTCCTCTGGCAGAATGGATGGTAATTATTCGACTAGAAAAGTTCATGCCGGCCCAGCTCGATGAATCGATGCGGCTGCACTTGATTAACGAACTCTTTGAAAGCTGGCTCGCCGAACAGATCTCGCAAATAGGCCCGCTACAGCCCCTCTCCTCCGTGTCTTCAATATCATGACCGAAAGCAATTTCGTCTGGGGCCCCCGGATTTATCCGTGGAGACTTTAAAAAGCGTAGCATCCTGACAAAAAGCCTCCGGATTCATCTGTGGATTCAATCTAAAATCTAAAATCTAAAATCTAAAATCGGATGACTTCTTCCGCTGTTTCCCTCTCCCAAATTCAGGATTTCCTAGCTAAAACACCTCCCTTTGACCGACTCTCAGAGACGGCTCTGTCAGCCTTGGTGGCTAAATGCCAACTCCTCGGCTACCGGACGGGGCAGCCCCTGTTTGAACGGGAAAAAATGCCGACTCAGGTGGCAATTATCTATCAAGGCCAGGCCCGGCTGCTGGGCTTTGACCAGCGCTCGCAGCGCCACGTAAGTTTACGCTTGGTGCAGTCGAAGGAAATCTTGGGCTGGGCTGGCTTGCTCAGGGGAGTGCCCTGCGAAACGGCGATCGCCTCTACAGATGTGATTGCGATCGTCATACCTGCCGAAGATTTCCTGAGTGTCGTGGAAAAACAGCCGACATTTGGAGAAGCTTTTCGCGAGCACTGTTCCTTGAGCGAAGTATTTGAACTGTTGAGCCTGGAGTTGCAGCGCCAAGCGGACGGCACTTCCAATCTCAAGGAACTCACCCTGCAAGCTTGGCAAGACGCGACAGTTGTCAACGTACCAAACGGCAACAAAAAAACTCAAGACATCGCCAAAGAGCTAGATGCCGATCGCATTTGGCTAGTCAGCAGCGGCGTCTTAGGCGACTTTCCCACCGGCAGCCGCTTCTCTGCGGAAAATGCAGCCAAATCCTTAAAAGTAGAAGGCCGGCTCGGCGCCCGCTTGGTCGGCTTCCGGGAACCCCCAGAACCCCAACCCGAGCCAGACTCATTCGATGGCACGACAGATCCAGCAGGCTTGGGGCAGAATCCGGCCGGAAAATTGCTCGACATTAAGATAGCCCCAGAGCGTCCCCCAGAACCCGCAACCGACCAACCAAAGGATTCGGCGAGATACCCAGTTTTCCGTGCCAAAGGGCAGATTGAGGGCCCGCTAGCTTGCTTCCAGATGTTGAGCAAGTATTTCGGTCTAAAATTTCGTCGAGATATCATCCGCAAAGTTCTAGAAAATCAGTTAAAAACCGCTGGTTCTATCAGTCTGCAAGCCTGCGGGGCGATCGCCCAAAGCATCGGCCTCACGCCCCAATTGGCGCAAGTGCCAGCAGAAGCCATCAACCGCATCAAAGCCCCCGTAATGATTAAATGGCAAGATAGCTTTGCCATTATTTACAGCATCACCGAGCAAGAATTGGTGATGGCCACGCCCGAACAGGGGCTGATGCGGAAGCGGATACCTCAGTTTAAAGAAATCTGGGGCGAATCAGGAGAAGTCCTGCTGCTGCAAGCTCCCCAAGTTGAACAAAAAGAGCAGTTCAGCTTCTGGTGGTTTGTGCCGGCGCTGATGGAACACAAAACAGTGTTTTTTGAAGTGTTGCTCGCTTCGTTTTTTGTACAGTTATTCGGTCTTGCCAACCCATTAATCAGCCAAGTAATTATTGATAAAGTATTAGGTCAGCGCAGCATCGACACCTTGGATATTTTGGGGGCGTTTCTGTTAGGTGTTGCCCTGTTTGAAGGACTGCTAAACGGTTTGCGTACCTTCTTGTTTATAGATACTTCCAACCGCATCGATGTTAAATTGAGTGCGGAAGTAATCGACCACTTGCTCCGGCTGCCCCAGAATTACTTTGACAACCGGCGCGTCGGAGATTTGGTTTACAAATTCAGCATGATGGGCCAGATTCGGGAATTCATGACGAGTACAGCTTTGACAGTTGTTCTCGATGCAGTATTCTCGGTGGTCTACGTCGCTGTGATGCTTTCCTACAGCGTGAAGCTAACCTTCGTATCTTTGGCAGTGATACCGATACTGGCCGTGATGATTATTCTGATCAATCCGCTGGTGCTGCGCCTGATCAAACAAAGAAATATGCGTTTTGCTGACTCTCAATCTTATCTAGTAGAAGTAGTCAGCGGAATTCAAACTGTTAAGGCTCAAAATATTGAATTGAAATCCCGCTGGGAGTGGTCTAGCCGCTACGCTAAATACATTACAGCCAGTTTTAAAACAATTATCACAGGAACTACAGCCGGTACGATTAGCGCCTTTTTAAATCAGGTGGGTAACTTAGCTCAGTTGTGGGTGGGAGCTTATTTGGTACTGGGAAATGAAATTACTTTGGGTCAGTTGATTGCTTTCCGAATTATTTCCGGGAACGTGACAGGTTCGCTGCTGCGTTTTGTGAGCGTGTGGCAGAGTTTCCAAGAAGTCTCGATGTCGATCGATATGCTTAAGGATGTGGTCGATACGCCGACGGAAACCAGCGAGGAAGACCGCAGCAATATCCCGCTGCCGGCAATTCAAGGGGATGTTAGGTATGAGGAGGTTTCCTTCCGATTCCTCGAAAGCGGCTCATTGCAATTGGCGAATGTGAATTTGGAATTTCCCGCTGGCAGTTTTGTAGGAATTGTGGGGGGAAGTGGTTCCGGTAAAAGTACGGCGATGAAGATGTTGCAGCGTCTCTATCCGCCGCTGTCGGGCAGGATATTTATTGACGGCTATGACATTGCTAAGGTGGAGTTATATTCGCTGCGCGGTCAACTTGGAGTAGTGCTACAAGATACTTTGCTGTTTAACTGCTCTGTACAAGAAAACATTGCTCTAAGTAATCCCGACGCGAGTACGGATGAGATTGTCCGAGCTGCAAGACTAGCCGTAGCTCACGATTTTATTATGGGCTTGCCTGCTGGCTACAATACAGTAGTTGGAGAGCGAGGATCTTCGCTTTCTGGGGGTCAAAAGCAACGGATCGCGATCGCCCGCACGATTTTGCAAAACCCGAAACTGCTAATTTTGGACGAAGCTACAAGCGCCCTCGACTATCATTCCGAACGCCAAGTTTGCAATAACTTAGCAGAATCTTTCGCAGGCCGCACGGTGTTTTTCATTACTCACCGCCTGACGACAATCCAAAACGCCGACATAATTATTATGATGGATCAAGGTTCGGTAGTCGAGCGGGGAACTCATAAAGAATTAATGGCTCTTAAAGGGCGTTACTACTGCCTCTTCCAACAACAAGAGTCATCGAATACCTGATATCTAACAACTCACAACTGATCACTAACGCTTAACAACTGAGAACTAACAAATGGCTATGAAATCGTTAATACTTTCTGAGCAACCAGTCATTCTCGAAAAACCAGCGATTTGGTCGCACTTGTTTTTGTGGATGATCATGCTGATGACCACTTCTGCTGTAGTTTGGGCTTATTTTGCTAGCGTAGAGCAAGCTGTCCCCGCTGTCGGCCAATTGGAACTAAAAGATGGTGCTAGAGACATCCAAGCACCTGCTACGGGCGCTGTGGTGAGACTTCACGTTGAAAATGGCGATCGTGTGGAAAAAAACCAGCCTCTGCTCACTTTCAACCCCCTTGCACCCAGTGCCGATTTAACATCGGTTCAGAAAACTAAAGAAGCTCTGGAAAAGGAAAATAAATTTTACGAAGATGTTGTAAGCGGCAAAGTTCAAGGCCCTATTCCTTCTAACCTAGAATCTACCATCAAGGACAGACAGAGCCTCGTGGCACAAAATCAAGTGCTGCAAGCTCTGATTGACGAGCTGTACCTCAACAGGGGATCGAGCGGAAATTTTGATGCAGCCCAGCAAGGACTTTATGTTAATTATCGATCGGAATTTCTCTCTCGCGTAGCCGCAGCCCAAGGTCAAGTTCAGGAGTTGGACAAACAACTAAAGCAAGCTGAGAATGCTGAAAAAGCCGCCGGCGCTCAAATGACCGTAGCACAGCAACAATTGGGTTTTGCTCAGAACCAATTAAATTATTCTCAACAGCAGTTAGCTTCTTCGCAAGAGCAAATCAAATCAGCCCTGGCTCAGAAAGATTTGGCTGACGAACAGTTAGCAAAATCCCAACAAGTCTTGAAGTCTAATCAAGCCATTCTGGGCAGACTAGGCCCCCTGGTAGAGCAAGGAGCGATCGCTGAACTGCAGAAAGAAAAGCAAGAACAAGATGTTTTCAGAGGCCAAAGCGACGTTCTCAAACAGCAAGATCAAATCAAGCAGCGCGAAGGTGAAATCAACTCCCGCAAAGGCGAAATTAACACGCGCCGAGGCGAGCTCAATACCCGCCGGGGTGAAATTAACGCCCGTCAAGGTGACATCGAAAAAATAACCGCTGAAGTACAGCGCCAGCAAGGAGAGCAAGCGCGCATTCAAGAGTCGATCGCCCGCGCCCAAGAACAGTTAAAAAACACTAAAGATTCCTGGGCCAGAGAACTGTACACCAAAATTGCTGACAACGAAAAACAAATTGCCAGCAGCGATTCTCAGCTAAGCCGCTTCAAAGTGGAAAACCTCAAAAAGCTGTCCGAGGTAAATGCTCAGCTCGAAAAAGCGCAGCAAAACCGCGACACTCAAGTGCTGAAGTCTCCTGTCTCGGGGGTAATCTTTGATTTGAAACCTTCTAAGAAGCAGGATGCGAAGTTGGATATAGCCAAAGATCCGATTTGCCAATCCATCATTAACTCAGTGGTAAAACCGGGCGACCCCCGCCCGAAACGCTGCGAAGAAGCTTATTATGAAGCGCAGCAAACTGAGAAGCTGCTCAAGGTTTTGGACGACGAAAACGGTTTGGAAGCAGTTGTTTACCTGGAAAACAGCAATGTGGCTCTGGTATTGGATGCCATGAGACAAAAGCGCGATAAATTGGAGAAGTATCACGGCAAACAATTAGATGGAGAAAAGATTGACTGCGAAAAAGGTAAAAGCTGCGTTTGTCCTGAGAAGGAAGTTAACAGAGAGAAACTGGGTTTGACAAAATACCAATGCGTGCCTGTTGATGTCAATGTTGAAGCTTTCCCGGCTCTGGAATTTGGTACTGCTGAGGGTGAAGTAAAAGAGATCAGCAAGGATGCTGAGCCTCCTACCGAATTGCGGAAATACTACGCTTTCAAAACAAAAATTAAGCTCAAGAATCAAAAGTTTGTGTTGAACAAGGACAAGCCAAATCAACAAGAAGTTAACTTGCAGTCGGGAATGGCCGTAAGCTCTAATATCAATATCGGCAAGCGGACTGTTTTGCAGATGTTTGTGAACAGGTTTACTGGGAAACTGGATACGTTCAAGACTGTTAAGTAGATTGATTCGAGGCGATGGGAATTGGCGATTTCAATCGGCGATTGAAATCGCTACTACACAATCAAAGTCCGCCTGCGCGGACTAAGATAAGACGCTATGAGTGTTAGATCCCCGACTTCTCAAAGAAGTCGGGGATCTGGGTATTCTGTCGATCGCACTTTCATGAAAAAAATCATCTTATTTACTTTATACCTAATTCCAGTTGTCCTGTTAATCGGATTTGTAGCGAATTTTAGCATAAACGTTCCCGTTGATGACGAGTGGAGGTTAGCGAGTCTTTTTGAAAAAATAGCTGCGGGAAATGTAACTTTTAAAGATTTTTGGGCTTTGCACAGCAACCACCGCATACTTTTCCCTAAAATAATTATTGCGGTGCTGGCTTTTGCTTCCCGATGGAATATTAATTATCCGTTGTGTCTCAGCATAGGTTTGGCTGCGATAACTTTTATCGCTATGTACAAGTTATCCTCGATGCAGGTTAAGAATGTCGGGGATGATTTGTGGCATTTAGCTAATATTTTAACTTGTATTTTGCTTTTCTCGCTAGTTCAGCACGAAAACTGGCTTTGGGGATTTCAATTAGCCTGGTTTTTGGTAAATTTGTGTTTTGTATTAGCGGTTAGTGCGCTGGTTTCAAATTACCAATTTTCGCCTAAAATTAGAATATTTCTTGCTGCTGTATTCTGCTTTATTGCTAGTTTTTCCCTGGCTCAAGGTTTGCTTTCTTGGTTAGCGGCGATTCCGGCTGTGATGGCTTTAGAAGGCAAACAAGTACATAAAAAAATAAGATTAATTGTCTGGATGTTGCTATTTTTGGCAACTTGTGCTGTTTACTCAATAGATTATCATCCTAGCCGGAAAACAAGTATTATTTCATTGTTCAATAAGCCGCTTGTGGTAATTGATTATTTTTTAAGTTTGTTGGGTTCGCCCATTGTGCGATCGCCCGGATTGTCGGCATTTGCAGGATTGGTAATATTGGCAGTTTTTGGATATTTTATATGGTATTTTGGGAAGAATATTCTATCAAGTTCGGTAGCTTTAAATGATAGTGCAGATATTTCAAGTGATTCATCTGTTGTCATTGTTCGCTGTGCGAAGCAATCTCAAGTCCCGGCGATTGCTTCGTCCCTCGCAATGACAGAGGGAGACAAATCTCCAGACGCTGCGATTGCTTCGTCCCTCGCAATGACAGAAAGGGAGGCAGTACCTTGGCTGTCAATAGGTTTGTTTTCTATTTTATCTTCTTTGTTAATCGCGCTTGGTAGGGCTGAATTTGGGGCGATTCAGGCGATCGCATCTTCGAGATATACGACTAATACGATTTTGCTGTTAATTGCTATAGTTCAGCTAGGAAAATTGTTTGTTAGAGAAACAAAAGCTCCGTTTAAACTTAACTATAAATTTATTTATCGGGGAGTTGCAGGGCTATTAATTGCTATAATTATTGTTAACTCCCAGCAGGCGATCGCGCAAACTAGCTCGGCACTCCTTTACAAACAAGGCGCTCAAGATTGTTTGCAGTTAATTAACTATCTGGAAACGTCGGATTTTTTCAAGAATTCGCCGGAAAGCTGTTTGAGGGTGCTGAGCAAAAAAACTTGGCTGGTGAGAGAAGGCGCTGCAATTATCGATCGCATAGGTTGGAGAAAATTCGCGAAAAATGTAGAATTTATTGCTAATCCAGAGAAAGTTTACGGCTATTTAGAAAAACCTCAAACTACCGATAAATTATTGAAAGCTGCTGGTTGGGCGGTTTTGCCAGACAATAGGAAACAGCCGAATATTGTACTGCTATCTGTCGGCGATAAACAATCTTTTTTTGCTAACGCTTATGTAAACTTGGACAGCCCGGATATTGCTAAGACTTTGAAATCCCAGTTGTACAATAATGCGAGGTGGGCGGTTGATGTGTCGGGTGGCGATTTGTCGATCGCCCAAACCGATATCAAAGCTTGGGTGTATAATCCTGTTGACAACCAGTTTGTCCAGTTGCGCGGAGGATGAGGAGTGAAAATTTCGGTGATTATACCAGCCCACAATGAGGAGGGCTGTTTGTATGGTACTGTGCGGGCGATCGCCCAAACGCTCGATTTAGAAGGCATTCCGCACGAAATTTTGATTGTGAATGACAATAGTGTCGATCGAACCCTTGACATTTGCCAGGAATTGTCAGAGACTTTTGGCACAGTTAGATACATCAACAATCAGCCTCCCAACGGTTTCGGATTTGCCGTGCGCCGGGGTTTAGCGGAATTTGACGCGGATGCTGTAGCAATTGTGATGGCGGATGCTTCCGACGATCCCATAGATTTGGTAGCAGGATACCGCAAATTGCAAGAAGGATATGACTGCGTTTTCGGTTCCAGATTTATCAAAGGCGGCTTTGTTGTTGATTATCCAATTCACAAATTAGCAATTAACCGCTTAGCAAACTGGTTTGTAAAAAGTATTTTCGGCTTGCGTTACAACGATATTACCAATGCTTTTAAACTCTACCGCCGAGAAGTGATTGAAGGCGTGCAGCCGATTTTGAGCCATCATTTTAATTTGACAGTGGAACTGCCTTTAAAAGCAATTATCCGGGGTTTTTCCCATACGGTGATTCCTCTGAAGTGGTACAATCGGACTGCTGGTATTTCTAAGCTGAAAATCAAAGAGATGGGCAGTCGATATTTGTTTATTGTCTTGTATGTCTGGCTGGAAAAACATCTCTCTCGCGGCGACTACCACCGAACTCGAAAGATGAATGAGTTAAAATTAGATTTATTACCAAACTCAAGGACTGAAGTGCTGACTGCGAAGGAATGATCGCTAATACTAAATCCGGCTTTTAGTCCGCGAAGGCGGACTTAGTTTGTGTAGTCGCGGTTTCAACCGCCGACTCTTTAGTCCGCGAAGGCGGACTTAGTTTGTGTAGTCGCGGTTTCAACCGCCGACTCTTTAGTCCGCGAACCATATTGTAGCAATAAATTTAGTGATGTCTGAAAGAATTTTAATTGTTGGTGGTGCGGGTTTTATCGGCAGTTGTTTGGCAATTGGCCTGAAGAAACTGCACCCGGAATGGCAAATTATTTGTTTAGATAACCTGCGCCGCCGGGGCTCAGAATTGAATTTGTCTCGGCTCAAAAGTTGCGGGATTCAGTTTGTTTACGGGGATATTCGCACGGCGGCTGATTTAGATCCAGTTGCGCTGAATGCTGATTGCATTATCGATTGCGCTGCGGAACCTTCGGTATTGGCTGGTTTTAGTTCACCTCAGTACGTTTTGCAGACGAATTTACTGGGCACTGTGAATGTTTTGGAGTTGGCGAGACAGACTGGTGCGAGTTTGTTGTTTTTGTCTACGAGTCGGGTTTATCCGATCGCAAGTGTGAAATCTGTTAAGCTGTTGGAGTTGGATGATAGATTTGCGATCGGCCCAGAGCAAACATTACCCGGTATATCGGAGTTAGGCATATCAGAAGACTTCCCATTAAAAGGACACCGTTCGCTTTACGGAGCAACTAAATTAGCATCGGAATTGCTGATTGAGGAATACAGAGAAGCATACAACGTGCCAGCAATTATTAACCGCTGCGGGTTAATTACTGGTGCTTGGCAAATGGGTAAAGTGGATCAGGGAGTTTACGGTTTGTGGGTGGCGGCTCACTATTTTCAAAAGTCGCTGAGTTATATCGGTTTTGGTGGCAGCGGGAAGCAAGTTAGGGATTTGCTGCACGTTCAAGATTTGTTGAGGTTAGTTAATTATCAGTTAGAACATTTTGCTAAATTTGACGGCGAAGTGTTTAATGTTGGCGGCGGTTTGAGCAACAGTCTTTCTTTGGTTGAAGCAACTGATTTGTGCCGCAAGATTTCGGGTAAATCTATTCCGATTCATCCTATTTTGGAGGAACGGGCGGGGGATATTCCGATTTTTATTACCGATTCTTCTAGGGTGATGGAGAAAACGGGATGGCAGCCTATGATTGGCCCGGAGGCGGCTTTGCAGGATATTTATGATTGGATTGCGGCTAATGAGGTGGTTTTAAGTTCGATTTTGTAGGGATTTTTTGCAGCGCAGATATTTTGTGGAATTTGGTAATAAAACCATTTATTCTGCGGTAGGGAAACGGCAGTGCCCTGTCCTGCTTCATCCCTTCGGGTGTAACGCCATTTTCGGCAATGTTAATTATTGCCATTGAGGTCGAAGTTTTCTATAATGGGAATTTCTGAAGGGGAGGAAGCTACGATTCGCAGGTTTATATCAACTATGATTTGATTTTTATCAACAACTACATTTGCTTTTTTTATTAAGAATTTTATTGGTAAACAATCGCCTGATTCAGGTTCGGGAGACGGCTGAGTTTTATATCCTGCGTCCTCCAGCCATTCACAAATCTTTCTCCAGTTTTCTACCTTTTCATCAGCTTTGCCTATAAGACTTTTTACATAGTGGTATAATGTGTTACAAAAGTCTACTGCAATCCCCTTGGGGTTTTTACTGAGCGTTTCGGCAATTTCGGTGGGACTGTGGCCGCAGAGTAGACCACGTAGATGTTGTTTCTCTGTGGGCGTGAGCCGCTTTCCCTTGGCGGATGCTAGGTCTGTGTAGAGGGTTTCTAAGTCCCAGTCGCGGGCAGCTTCGGGGAAGCGATCGTTAGAGGATGCCATTGCAGGGGATAGGTTTCGGGATTTTTTATAATCAAAGTCTAACACGATTCCTAATGCTTATTAGTTTCTTTGTTAAAGGTAGTTAGATTAGTATCAGGGAAAGCAAGATCGTGATTAATTTTACACCGGGAATCCGGGGAAGGCTCACTTCTTGCGAGGTACCGTTTTCTGCTCGACAGAGTTATCAACACAAACTCCTCATAATTAGGTATTTACCCGTAAATGTTTAACCACGAATACAAAAAAGAGGCACAAGAGAAACTGCGCCGTGCAGTAGAAAAGTACCAAAGAGATTGTGAGTATTTACAAAATGCCGCTGGAAGTCTTTACCAAACGCGAGTCAATCGTGGGGTTGAGATTATCCAACTATGCGAAAATTACATTAACACGTTGGCAAACTCGCCAAAAGAGTTTAGCAAAGTCGTTACAAAACTGAAGTTTCAGCTCAAGGAAATTACTGGCGAAGATTGGGATCTAATTTATTCGGCTCATAACAGCAATGTAGCCGCAGCAGGTGGTGCAGGAGTCATGGCAGGAGCAGGAGTTGCCCTTTTGGGGCCAACAGCAGCGATGGCAATTGCCACAACTTTCGGAACAGCTTCAACGGGTACTGCGATTGCTTCCCTTTCCGGTGCGGCGGCTGTGAATGCGGCTTTAGCTTGGTTAGGAGGTGGCGCTCTTACTGTGGGTGGTGGCGGTATGGTGGCTGGAAATGCGCTGCTGGCACTAGCAGGGCCGATTGGCTGGGGGATTGGTGGTGTAGCTTTGGCTGGTAGTGCTTTGTGGAAAAGTAACGAGAATGAGAAAATTGGTGACGAAGCCAACAAACGCGCTATTGAAATTGAAGGTGATACAGCTAAAGTCAACATAACCAAGAAAGAAGTAAACTTTCTGAAAGAGGAAACCGTCAAACTAGCTAACTTGATTCAAAGTGAACTGCAATTCTTTAAGAAGAATGCACCTTTGAATTATTTGGATTTTAGTCAATCTCTCAAACAAAGGATAGCGACTTTAATCAATTCCATTAATTCCCTGAGCGAGTCGCTTAAAAAGACCGTAGACCTGAAAATGTAATTAAAATTTGGAGTGCAGCATTGTTTTCTAGCAATTGGGGAGCAATGCTGCAATTTTTTAAATATGGAAAAAACAGAAGATAGACATCTGACAACTCAATTCGTTGCTGCAATAGTAGCCGAGGAAAATCTGCGCCATGCAGAACAGCTTGCTACGGAACTCAGCAAACAAGACCGAGCGTTTTTTGCAGCGGTCGGAGAGATTGATAAAGTTCGTGATTTTGTAGGTAGCCCCGAAAAAATTCTGGGAAACACAAGCACAAAACACGGTGAAATAGCTGAGCAAGTAGAAGTTGGTATTCGGAATGCAAAATCTATTTTTAACTCCTATGAAACTCGCGCTACTTTTGAGGGAGTGGGTAGAACAGCACCAGAAGATTATTTAATTGATGGGGTTAAGGTACAGTCTAAATTTGTAAATGGGATGGGAAATAATTTAGACCACGTTCTCCACCACATGAAGAAATACGAAAACTTTGGCAGAGATGGGTCATATTACCATATTCCTAAAAACCAATATGAGACTATTGATAAAATATTGAAAGGGGAACAAGTCGAGGGAATAACAAGCCGTACCGCTCAAAGAATACAAGAAAAAGCTCAAGAAATAGAGCAAATGTCTGGTCGTCCTTTCAGTCAGACTGTTCAAGCTGGATCGTCTAACTATGAAGATGTGCAAATAGGCAAAGTTGACGAGACGCTAGAGCGCAAAGAGCATGAATTAAAGCAAGAAAACAAACAAATTAAGGATGGGATACGCGACGACGCTCAACCTACTCTGGCGGATTTTGGTCAGGTTGCTGTTAAAGGCGCGGTTATCGGAGGTAGCATTCGGTTTGCTACTAAGCTTTACGCTAAGCATAAGCAAGGTAAAAACGTTTTTAAGGGCGAATTAACCCTTGAAGATTGGCAAGAGGTTGGACTTGATACCGTAAAAGGAGCAGCACTCAGTGGTATATCGGCAACGGCTATTTATGGGTTAACCAATTTTGCCCAAATGTCTGCTCCTTTAGCTGGTGCTTTTGTTAGTGCAGGTATGGAAATTGCTAGTTTAGTTGGTAGTTTGAATCGAGGAGAAATTACTCGCGATCAATTCGTTGAGTTGAGTTTGTTCGCTTGTGCTGATTCAGCCATTGTTGCTGCTGGGGCTACTGTCGGACAAGCTTTGATTCCGATTCCTGTTGTTGGCGCAGTCATTGGTGCGATCGCGGGTCGAATCGTGACTGGTTTCTGTAAGCAATTCTTGGGAGCCGACACTCAACTGGCTCGACAAGTGGAGCAATATTATCAACAGTCCCTCGCTAGAATTGACCGAGCTTACAAGGCAGCAGTTGCTAATCTTGTTGCTACCTATGAACGATTAGGTAATTTAGCGGAAGCAGCTTTTGACTCTAACTTAAACATTGAATTGAGATTGCAAGCTAGTATCGAATTAGCTGAAGCTTATGGCGTTTCTGATTCCAAGATTATTCACAATGTCGATGAGCTTGACTCTTTTATGTTGAGTTGATCGAATTCCTGAGTTGTTTAGTACAACAAATGTTTGTCAAGGGGGAGCGATCCTGATTCGCACTCTTCGCTAATTTGCGTCCCAATCTTATTTTAGATTCTAGTAATCGCCCCTCTCTCCCTCGAAACCAGAAGGGCGATCGCGCTTATCTGCAAAAAATCAACATGAAACACACTCTGAACCGTCAGCGATCGCTCGAAATGGCCTGTCTGTCCCAACTAACCTACGTCGCCTACAACCAAGGCTTAGAAGTTGTGCGCGATATCCTCAAATCAGGATGTTCACCCTTAGTCCGTCAGTACGAAACAATAGAGTTTATTCAAGCGCCGCGTGCGTTGATTTCAACAAGTGATTTTGCTTGCTGCGGTTTGGCTTTGTCTGCACCGAACGAGATTGCGATCGCCATTAGAGGAACAGAAAACCTAGACGATTATTTTTTAAATTTACTGGCAGAGTCTAATTCACAAGGAATTCATTCAGGATTTGACACTTTTGTAGAGCGTTTTTGGGAACAATTGCAAGAGTTTATATTGCGAGAATATAATAGCATAAAAGACATTTTTATTACTGGACACAGTTTGGGAGGCGCAGCAGCTACACTCATTACCAAACGGCTTCAAAAATCTGGTTTGAAACTAATTGATCCTTATGTTTTAGAAACTTACACTTTTGGCGCACCGCCAGTCAGCACCGAAGAATTCATACTAGATACGCCGTTATACAGATTTCGTAATGCTGGGGACTTCATCCCACACTTGCCAGAAATAATTGCCGTTGCAATTAAGCGGATACCAGGTTTACGAGGGGCGATCGCTAACTGGAAACCTGGTTTGTTAGAAACACTTTCTAACTATTCCCATTTAGAGGCTGAGTATCTTATAGAAAATGATTATTCATGCCGTCAGTTAGATGAACCTGACATCAGTAAGATTTGGCAGCAGGATGTCAATGATGCGGTGGACGCTTCTGGGAGTTCCGCACAGCAGCAAGCGGACGGGTTTTCTGTCGGTGAGTGCTTAAAAACTTTGATAGACATACCTGATGAGGGCATGAATATTGCGCGCGTTAGGAGTTTTACGGATGCCGATCAAGCTACGCTAAAAGCCTGACGGGGTTTGTGCGACGACGATGATTTGTAGAGATGCGATATCATACTAAAGAAACCGGGTTTTTAACAGATTTAAGACTTCGGCATATATTCGTAAAAAACCCGGTTTCTGCCTAAGTTTCTACCTGATTCCGGTAGGGGCGGGTTCACCAACAATCTATGAAACCTACAAACAATCTCATAAACCCGCCCCATCCCCGCGATTATTTATATCGACATTTTATCCATAAATTCACGGTACATTTTTATTGTCTGTTGGGTGGGGGCGGGTTTAATAGATTGATGGTTTTCATTAGAGATGGTTGGTGAACCCGCCCCTACAGTAATTACGGTGGATCTACCGGATATTATATTAGATTAGATGCGATCGACCTAAATTTCCACACCCTCTAAAATTCCCACCATTATCTTAATTAAATCTTCTAAATCGTCAGGCACTCTAAACAAATTGACATCTTGAAAAATCGTCTGCTGACTTCGATCAAGCTTGCCAAATCGCCAGACATCTCCCATTGTGACCGCCCCGTAAAGTGTATTTTGCTCTTCAACGTGTGACATCGCAATTAACTCTACAGCAAGTTGAGTAAATCCTCTAGTCATATCGTCATTTTTGGCTTCAATAACTAGCAAATCTTGATTTGATTGCACGAGATAATCTAAATTTCCTTTTAACCAGCTATTAACGTTGAGAGTATACTCAAATCGCAGTTGACATTGGCAGTATCGAACGATGTCCAGCAAAACAGGCGATACTAAAGATTCTCTTCTAGCTGTTTCGCTGCTGAGACTGAGAAAAGGCAAAGTTGCTCTAATTCTTTGTTTGAGAGATGCTATTTCTTCTAGTTCTCTAAGTGTATGTGGCAAAGATAACTCAGCTTTAACTAGCGAGTAATCAAATTCTGCTAAAATTTCGTCCGTTTCGTAAGGCAATTCAAAGTACGAACGAAAGCTGTATTCTCGACCTTCCTGTAAAATCTTTCGCTTGACCATGATGTTTTAATTGGCAGTATTTTTATGATAACACTTCAACGTGACAGGCATAAAGGGCGATCGCATCTGATATCATAGAAAAAAGTTCCACACGGAGAACCGAAAAATGGTAACTTCTACAGTTGTCGCCCCGGCATCTAAAACCTACTCTCTAGAAGCATGGATGGAAAGTCCACCGGATCTCCAAGAGTGGGTTGATGGCGAATTATTAGAGAAAAATGGCATGACTCTCAAGCATAGCAAGGTACAAGGAAATCTTTACTTTTATTGGAGAAACTACAAAGAATCCAGCGGACAAGGAGGAGAGGTTTATACAGACGTTCCCTGCCGCACAAACCAGCAAGGACGCTATCCTGATGTTGCTTACCTTCCCCCAGAATTAGCAGCACAATTTGGCAATCTCAAAGTGCTGCCGCAAAGTTTCCCTTTATGTGCTGAAATTGTTTCTGCAACAGATTTGGCTGAAGATGTAATTGCTAAAGCTACGGAATATTTAGCATCGGGAAGTGAGGAAGTTTGGCTGGTATATCCAGAAAACCAATGGATTATTGTCGTCACCAAACAAACGAGAATCATCTTTATTGCTGGGGAAGTTGTTAGCACTCAAATTGTTCTACCTGGTTTTAGCATGACCGTCGATGAATTATTAAAATGAGCTTTATTATTGAGTCCCTCTCAGCTCGGACTTCGTTTGTCTAGTCGCGGTTTCAACCGCCGACTCTTATAACTTATAACTTCGATGCCTTGACAAACATTTGCCCGCCCAAAAACCGCCACAAAAAAGGCAATTTCAAGTAAACCTTTAACAGCAACGGCGAGGCCGGCCGCCCTTTCGTCGAAAACGGTAAAAATCTCGGTATCATTACATCAATATCAAACCCCACAGTTTGTAAAAGCTCTTGCAGCGATAAGTGCGTAATCGGTAATTGATGGTCGATGAAATCGTAGTATTCCTTGTAAGAGTATTTAAAATTAGGCTGAATTATCAAAAGTGAGCCATTAGGCTTCAGCGCATCAAAGCAAAACGAGATAATTTCTACGAGTTCTTCCTTATTGCGGAGGTGTTCAAAAAAGTTAGAGATAAAAATGCGATCGAACTGTTCTGTAAAAGAAGTATGATTATCTAAGTTAAGCACATCAATATTCAGCACTTTGACATCAGCATTAGCAAATAACTTGGCATCAGGATTCAAGTCAATCAAACATTTTTCTTGGGCCCGAATTTGATTGATAAACTCGCAATAACCGCCGCCAATATCTAAAACCACCGACTTGGAAGGAACATAATCTTGTAAAAATTCGTCAATCAAAACCTTCCAGAGTGCCACCTTGGCTTGCATTTGGCGGGAATCAAATCGGTTGGCGTACAACTTTTTGAGATATGTGTCAGTTTTCATAGTAAGATACCATAGACTGAGTATGAGTTTATCACGCGATACAGGCCACTATGAACGTTATATCTACCGAAATACCTGAAGTTTTGATAATTGAGCCGAAAATCTTTGGAGACGATCGCGGTTTCTTTTTCGAGAGTTTCAATCACCAAGCTTTCGTAGAAAAAACAGGCGTAACGGCAGAATTTGTTCAAGACAATCATTCCAAGTCTTCTAAAAATGTCCTGCGCGGTTTGCACTACCAAATGCAGCAACCTCAAGGTAAATTGCTGCGGGTAATTGCGGGCGAAATATTTGACGTAGCGGTGGATATTAGAAAAAGTTCGCCGACTTTTGGAAAATCGGTGGGCTGTTTGTTGAGTGCAGAAAATAAACGGCAACTTTGGGTACCTGCAGGTTTTGCTCACGGTTTTTTAGTAGTATCAGACATTGCTGAGGTTTTGTACAAAACTACAGATTACTATGCACCGGGACACGAACGGTGTATTGTATGGAATGACCCGGATTTGGCGATCGACTGGCCGTTAGATGGTGCCCAACCAATCTTATCAGCTAAAGACAAAGCCGGACAAACGTTGAAAAAAGCTCAAGTTTTTTGATGATGAAAATTTTACTCGCAGGCGGCAGCGGACAGCTAGCTCAAGAATTGCAGCCAATCTTATTATCTGTGGGAGAGGTTATTGCAGTCGATCGCACTTGCGTCGATTTATCCCAGCCCGAAACCATCCGTCAAGCAATGGCTGACATTCAACCGGATTTAGTCGTGAATGCCGGCGCTTACACTGCGGTAGACAAAGCAGAAAGCGAACCAGAATTAGCGCACGCAGTCAACGGTATCGCACCGGGAATTTTCGCAGAAGAATGTGAAAAATTGGGAGCAAGTTTGATTCAATTTTCCACTGATTATGTATTTGACGGCAGCAGCGGTTCTGCTTATCTCGAAACAGATTCTACGAATCCGCTGGGCACTTACGGCAAGTCAAAATTAGCAGGTGAGGAAGCAATTCGGCAAGCGGGAAGCAGACATATTATTATTAGAACCGCGTGGGTTTACGGCAACGGTGGCAAAGGTAATTTTGTCAAAACTATGCTGAGGTTGGGAAAGGAAAGAGAAGAAATTCGAGTAGTAGCAGATCAGATCGGAAGTCCAACTGGGACGGCAGATTTGGCGGCTGCGACTGCCCAAATTATCCCGAATCTAGGGCCGGAAATTTTTGGAACTTACCACTATACTAACAGCGGTGTTTGTAGTTGGTACGATTTTGCGATCGCCATTTTTGAAGAAGCTGAAAAATTGGGCTTTCCCCTCAAAATTAAGCGTGTAATTCCCATCACTACCGCCGAATATCCGACACCCGCAAAACGTCCCGCTTTTTCGGTTCTCTCTACGGTGAAAATATCAGCACTTCTGGGCACGCATCCTCCCCACTGGCGGCAAGGGCTCAGACAAATGTTAGCAAGAGAAATGAAGTAAAAAATTGAGTAAACCTCAAAAAGCAAGGACGGGTCTTGTTTTGAAATTATCTGTTATAAGCTTTACTGCGTTTAGTTTGTATCTGTGGGGTTCTGTTTATTCCCCGGAGATCCCCCTAAATCCCCCTTAAAAAGGGGGACTTTGAGAGCTTTCTTGTTCCCCCTTTCTTAAGGGGGGTTAGGGGGGATCTAGCTTAACCTGCCCTATCAATTAAACATCTCCCCCGAAATCCATGAAACTTCAAGAAAAATCTATTTTAATTGCCGCATCAGTTATCGGAATTTTGATACCAGCATCCTATATTTTGTACCTGATCTCGCAAGCCGGAGACTTGTCTAATTTTGATTATTGGTGGATGACATGGAATTTTTATTCAGTAGACGGTTTTTCAACAAATCCTTTTAATTGGATATTTCGGGCGAACGAGCATTTTGTTTTCATTCCGGCAATTATCTATGCCTTGAATATCGTTGTCACCAAAGGCTCAAATATTGGTTTGTGCTTAGTTGCGTGGTTTTTGGCTTTGATTCAGTGCCACGTATTAATTGCTTTGCTGCCATTAAATTTGAGGCGCGCACCTCTGCAATTTATCTTGATTGTACTTAGTATTTCTATTTTTAGTTTTACTCCGGCGGCGGCTCATAATTGGATGCGGGGATTCAGCGGTGTTCACTGGATAATTGCTAATTTATTTGTAATTTGTTCGATATTTTGTTTGCAATTTTATGCGAGGTTTTTGTCAGATAAAAGAGAGGCGGAACCTCTGGACATTCATTCCCAGGCAGAGCCTAAAAACGAGGGATGGAAACCAAATAACTGGGTAATTGGTAGTATTGTGTTTGGAATTTTAGGCTGTGTTAGTTACAGCACTCCTTTGGCTTTGTGGCCTATATTGTGTGGCGCTGCGGTTGTGCTGCGGTTTCCTCGGCAAATAATTTATTTGTATTTCGCTGTTTCGATTGCGCTGATTAGCACGTATTTTTTAACTTATAAAACGCCATCAAATCACCCTTCTTTAACTAAAGTTAACCCGCTCAAAGCTCTCGAATATATTCCGATTTATCTGGGTGGAATTTTTAGCGAAAATATTATTATTGCGTCATTTATTGGTATAATTGGTTTGATTGCTGTAATAGGTTTTGTCTGTTATTGGCTATTTGTAAAAAAAGTAGATCGCCTAAATTGGCTGCCTTGGCTGTCAATCCAATTGTACGCGCTGCAAACGGCGTTAATGGCCGCAGTTAGTCGATCGGGATTTGGTATCGAACAAGCCACCGCTTCCCGCTACGCCACACTTCCAGCCTTGTTTTGGATGAGTACAATCGTCCTCACAGTGCTTGCTGTACGGGAGTTTCAGCCGACACCGAGAATTCAAGGACGTTGGCTGACACCGCTGTTTGCAGTCGCCACAGTCGCCGTGATTTTAATGTACGGGATTGGTGGCGAAACTGCAATGGCGATCGCCCGCAGAGCCACCTATCAACCGCTAGTAGCACTTTCCTTGCAATTAGGCATCACCGACATAACATTAATTAAAGACAAAGTAGGCAACAAACCGGCCGCATTTGTCGGATTAATCGACGCTTTAAAAACTAACAACTTAGTACCATTCAATCGAAACATCAAAAAATACAATTTCTGTGCAGCATTAGACACACAAATCGATCCCAATTTACTTTCAGCCCCCAAAGACGGAGTACCCGGATATTTTGATACAGTAACTACCCTCGCACCAGCCGCCGCCAGAGTAATTGGCTGGGTGGGAGACCCCGAAAATAATGTCAAATGTATTGCCATTCTCAACCAAGAAAATGTCGTTCGAGGTTTCGCAATGTCAGGATTTCCGCGTCCCGACTTAGTTAAATTATTTGGCCCAGCCTATCAATTTGCAGCTTGGAGAGGATACGTTCAAACATCGCCAACAGATACATTATTGACAGCCTATGCCTCATTTAAAAACCGTCAAGGCTGGGTAGCTTTGCGAAACTCCCAAGCAATCAATCAAAACTAAAAAACTTCCCTGTCTCCTCCTCTGTGTCCTCTGCGCCCTCTGCGGTTAATAAAAAAAATATCATTGACAACACCAATGAAATAGAATAGCCCCATGCCAAAAAATCTCAGTTTCGTAATTCCCGTTCACAACGAAGAAGCAACGCTCAAAATGTTGTTTGAAAGAATCCAAATTGTCATGTCCCAAACCGGAATTGACAGTTACGAAGTCATTTTCATAGACGACGGTAGCCGCGATGCTTCTTGGCGAGAAATTGCAGATTTAGCCAGCACATATCCTAAATTGATTAAAGCCATAAAAATGCGCCGCAACTTTGGCAAATCCGCCGCACTTTCAGCAGGATTTCGTAATGCAGCAGGGAGAATTATCTTTACTCTCGATGCCGATTTGCAGGACGACCCAGCCGAAATTCCCAAATTTTTAGATAGTTTAGAATTAGGATTCGATTTAGTTTCCGGTTGGCGCAAACAGCGGAACGACCCGCTTTCTAAAACCTTACCTTCCAAGCTGTTTAATGCCGTTGCGTGTTTGATGACTGGGGTAAAAATGCACGACATGAATTGCGGTTTTAAAGCTTATCGCCGGGAAGTTTTGCAGTCGATTAAATTGTACGGGGAATTGCACCGCTATATTCCAGCATTAGCAAATAATTTAGGCTTTAAAATTGGCGAAGTAGTCGTCGAACACCATCCGCGAAAACATGGAAAATCCAATTATGGTTGGGAACGTTATGCGCGAGGTTTTATTGATTTGTTGACTGTGTTAGCCACAACGCACTATTTACACAAACCGGGTCATTTGTTTGGGGGATTAGGATTGTCTTTTGGTTTGGTGGGCACTATTTCGCTTGGTTATTTGATTGTTATTTGGTTTCTGAATTTGGCTGGGATGAGTTTTGGGCCTATCGGTAATCGACCGTTGTTATTTTTTGGAATTTTGTGTACAATTCTGTCGGTACAGTTGATTTCTTTAGGGATTTTGGCTGAGTTGATTGCGCGGAATGTGGCTGCTGATTATGTGGACAAGCAGATTTGTGAAATCATTGATGATTCGGGTTTTGATGTTTAACCGCAGATGTCGGGGAGATAAACACAGATAAACGCAGATGTGTTTATGGTAAGGGCGGGTTCACCAAAAATATTTGCCAATAATTGACAATCTCAAAAACCCGCCCTGTCGGCTACCTGATTTTAAAGATAATCCATTTACCTTGTCTATCTACTATTTCTCCATCAATATTTGGATGCCAATCGCTGCGAGTCAGGATATAATCGGCATGATAGTTTATGGCTACTTTGACTAAATCCGCACTGCTGCGGCGGATGAATAAGTCATTTCCTCCCCAAATCATTTGCGGGTTTAAGGGAGCTCCTAAAACAGCTTCCATGCGATTTTTCCACTGTTTGATGCCTTTGTCGGTAAAAGGAAAGTTCTTGAAGTTGACGACAATCGCTCTTTGGGATAAAAACTGGAAGCTGGTAACTGATGGTGGAATTAATACGAGTGCGTCTGGGCTGCTAATTTGCGAAAATCGCACAGCTAATCTGCTTAAATCGTCCGTGGGAACGGCATTGATATTAATTCTTGTTTGAAATATATTTAATATGGGTTTGGGTAAAATTCCTGCTACTCCTAAAACTAAAATTGCAGTAGCTAGCAATGCTAAAATATGAGTGATAGTCTGTTTTATAGATGTAGCAAATGATGTTTTTTCGAGGATGAATGGAAAAGCGAGGATTGAGAAAAAGACTGGGAGGGTGATTATTCGATCGCCTATTATTTCCGATGAATCAGTCAGCGGATATGTTAAGCTAAAAATAAACGTTCCTGCTGCGAAAATCCACAACAATATATTGTATTTTTTGGGAAGTATGTAGTTTTTATTTTGCCAAACTGCGAATCCTAATAAAATGATACCTCGAAAAGGCAAAGTCATTACAGAGAGTACGAACAAGCTAACAGGTGCTTGTTTGTGTGGGTCAACTTCATCTAGCGTCAAGGAAACGACAATAAATATAATTATTTGAGCAAAAGGTACTGTTCTAGCTAGTTGTAGTTTGGCAAGAAAAGCCTGGGGGTAAACTTCGACAAATATGTAATTTAGGAATAGTGCAAAAATTGAGGTTCCGAGAATTACGTAAAAATTTACTTTGTCTTCTTTTGGCAGTAAATTTGTTTTTTTGATGCAAAGCAAGCCGCCCAGAATAAAACAGATAAAGTTGAACCAATTCCCGACAGCCCAATTTGATGGGAGGATGTGGTGGGGATTGCGGACTTGGGCGTGAATGAAGACAAACTCGGCGTTGTCGATAGTGTGAGTGCTGGTAGTACCTGTTAATAACATGGGTACATATACTATACTTGCCATTGCTGCTAAAAGTACGATCGCCCAAATCAACGTTTTAAACTTGCGCTGTCTTACAGATTCAATAACTAAAACGGGAACCATCATCAATCCCGGCAACAAACCAACTAAAAATTGCAGCAAACAGCCCAGTCCAAAAAATAAATATCCTGTCAGCCATTTCTGGCGCAAACTAAAGTAAATTCCCCAGATTGCGAAACCCATTGCGAAGGTACTGGGTACTGATTTAGTGGAAAATATCAGCGTGTTGCCAACATCTGTAAATGAAGCGGCTATAGATAAAAAAGCCATCGCTGCTGCAGGCAGTTTGGAATTAGTATAAATATTGATAATTGCGTAGCAAGCTAAGATAAATGAACCGAAGGCTATAAATTGATAAATAAAGTGCGCTAGGGGAATGCTGGTTCCTAAGTTGGCGAGCAAATAGATGATATAATAATAGTAATATCTCGGATTAAATTTAACCATTTCCTGAACGTAATAGTCATTTTTGTAGAGTTCAGGATTGAGCATAAATTGAATTGGCGGCACTTCGGGGAAATTGCCTCCAATGGGGAAAATATAGCCAGTTGCCATCAGGGAACCGATGATGACAAAAGTATAGAGAGATAAATTAAAATACTTGTTTGATTTTTGATATTTCTGCATTATACCTCTTGCAATCATTCCCAAATCATCTTCAAATACATCTGCGTCTATCTGTGTTTATCTTCTTTACATCTGCGGTTTCTGTATCACTTAATGATTTAGGCAATCTTGTCTTATTTACGGTTAAACTTACCTACTGACAGCTATATTGTTAATCTCTAGCTTGCATTGGTTTGTTAAATCCTGTTTGCTGCTACTCAATACCTCAAGCAGCAGATAAATGGGATTTTTGCCCTCAACTAATAGATTTAAGCCGATCGCACTTTTTTGACTATAAGCCATCTCTGCTGAGTTTACTAATTTACCTTGCTTGTCCCACAAAGTCAAGCGCAGGACAATTCCCGGACATTGTTTGTTAGGTAAATTGAGTTTGCCTGTAACTTTTACTTTGTCTGAAATGGAACCTAAATACAGGAAAGATGTATCGAGTTTCGTGCTATTTTTAATGGGATGAGTTACAATTTTATATAGGTTATCAGATTCTTGACTAACTGAATAATTGGCACTTGTGTAAATTGACTGCCGCAAACTAATCCAATCTAACTGCGTGCCTGGTCGATCGACTATTTGTTGCTGCATCGCGTATAAAGTGCGAACGGCTGTGCCTGTATCAGTCGGCCGCATCCTCCGGTAAACGCTGACAGTCACGCCGTTTTCTAGCTTAAACTGTTCCGGTAGCAATTGGAAATCGCGGGCAATTTCCCAGTTTTGAGTAAAGGCATCGTACACAACTTTAACAACATCTTGTTCGTGCGATCGCAAAACTTGTTCGTCTGTCGGTAACACCTGCTGAAAAGGTGTAGCAACCACCGCATATTGCGCTTGCAACAACTCCGGTAGCGGGTAAGTATCGCGCGAGTCAATTTGCGGCCTCCCGATTGTATTTAACTTCCACCAACCCTCCGGCGGGTTTAATTTTCGGTTAGCTTGCCTGAGTATGTTAGCATTGAAATTGTTAGAAGCACCGACAAGATAAATCGGTTCTTCGTTGGGTGCTAATTTTCGCAGAAACTCTACTAATTTTACAACTTCGTCGTAGTCCGATCGCACTAACGGCGGAAAATTACCCACAAACAGTCTTGACAAATCAATTTTGAGAGGAATTAACCCGACTGCGGCATTCAAAACCAGGTACAAACCCGCCGCGCCCAGCATCAAATAGCGGATTTTCCCCTTGAGTGTCAGCCAAGTTGTCCAGAAAAATGCCGATAATCCCAAAAGTGCGATCGGTGTCACATGAATTGTATAGTGCAAGTAGCCGTAACGCAACACCAACAGCCACTCAACCAGCGACAAAACCCCAAACAAACAAACAAAAATAGCCGCCGCAGGAACCAGCATTCGGGTGAGAATCCCCGCCGAAAAACCAATCACTACCAGCAGCCAAGTTCCCAAACCGTAAAAATCCGCATAACGAGTTAAAATATCATTAACCGGCAAACTCCAAGCAGCATACAAATTGCGGTAATTAACTGTCAGAGCACTGCGAGTAAAATCCCCCGCTACCAACATTAAAATACTCAAGCTAGTTACAGCTATCAAACCCAATTTCACAGCGGATTCAAACAAGCATCTGCAGGGAAAGGGTACTGCCAAGTCTTTGTCTTTTGAAGACGACAACGCCGTTTTTTTACGGTATATTAGTACAATAAACTCGATGAAAGCCTGTAAAGTTGCTGCACCAAAAAATGCGATCGCACTATAAGCAAAATGGCGTCTCAACAGAATCGCCGCCGCCAGCAAAAACCCAATTAACGGGATTTTCCACCAAGATTTTAGCTTGACATCCTGCAAATAAACCCAAATTGCCAAGGCTACAAACACACAGCCGCCAGTATCCAAATATCCCCGCAGAGTCGGTATCCAACTCATCGGAATTAATAAACTCAGCAGCACCGTTGACCAAAACACCCGGCGGGGATAAACTGGAATTAGCTTTGCAGAAATTGCCCCCAGCAACAGGCGAAACGGCAGCACATAAATCAGGGATACGCTGAGAATGTAACTCAGCCGAGACTCGCCAAATAACAGAATAAACGGCACTAACGGCAAAGATATTAATAGGTTTTTTTCCTTAGATAGCGATTCTATAACTCCGCGCCATGCTTTATCTGGCGAGTCTCGAAATAAATTAGCCGTGTTGACTGTAGCCGTATTGTAGCCCGCGTAATCCCACCAATAAAAAGTATGTTCGCTGGATACATAGATTGATGTTACTGCCACTGTTACAAGAACAAGTAAAAACAGGAAAAACCCATCAATTAGAAACTTGCGAGGCAATTTAAAAGAAACCCAATCAAATAATCCCATCAGTCTAGCAACCCTAAATAACTCCTAAACTTCCTCTTTATCTCTTCCTTCGCGCCCTAGCGCTTACGCGCGGCTTCGCCTAACGCGCCTTCGCGGTTCGTTAACTTACCTTAAAACAGTACCTTGCAAAAAACCCTCCAACTTTTCTGCATATTGCCGATTCGCGATCGCACTTGGATGAAGGTCATGAGGTAAATTATTATTGGCAGGTATTTTCAAATCAACCGAAATATCCGCCGTAGCAATTCCCTCCTGACTTAATTCCTCCAACATCTTAGCAGAACCGGCATTAATTCCCGCCACAACTAACTTAATATTATTAGCCTCAGCCACCCGGTTAAATTCTTCAATAATTGCCTTAGAAACATCGTGACTTTTGTACAATTGCTCTTCAAATTGATTGTAATTAACCTCCAGCAAGTTTACTAAGGCAGAAACCCGCATCAGCGGCCACTCGTGATATTCAAGTTTTGTCATGCTGTAGGTAAAATTATTTTCTCCATTCAGCCTAGCATCGGGCTGGAATAAAATACCCAGTTTATTCCAAGCAGCCATTTGCTTGCTTCTCGCCCTCAATAAAGTATTGCGCCTATCGTGAAATCCGGCATAGGCAATTACGGCGATTTTGGGTTTCTTTCCTTGTTTGAGTGCTTCTTTGAATTGAATCAACGAGTGCAGCGTGCCGTAGCCGTTAACGCCAAAATTAACTATTTCATATTTGGGTAATTTTTCTTGTAACAACCACGCATAAGTTTCGCTGTCATTCAATGACCAACCGTAGGTAAAAGAACAGCCAAATATCCAAATTTCAGGTTTTTTTGAGGATTGATTGTAAGTATTGAGTGGATGTGTTATTCTGAAACTATTATTGAGGTGAGTTGCATTAAATGAGTAATTGCCGTTAAGTGTCACCTTGAATTTACCCGGCAAATGTTTGTAGCCGAGTTCCGAGTTTTTGGTAAAAAAGTTACCTTTGGGTTCGACCGCAACATCAACATTTTCTATTGGCCAGGGTTTGTATCCCGCAACTCGCAAGACAATTTCAGCCGTGGTGGTGGATAAAAAAATTGGAAAAATTAGATATGTTATTAATCTGAAAGCAACATTTTTAGCTCTACCTTTTTTCATATTTTAGATGTCGGTGAAAACAATCGCCCAAAACAGCAAACAATCGCAAATCAAATCACCGGACATGATATCACAGGCTGGGGCGATCGATATTTCTAGTTTTGCTACAAAGGCAGGTACTGAACGCAGTTAACTAAATCTTCAGGTTCGTTAACCTTAGCGATGATTTCCAAGTCACGAACGCAATCGCCAACAGTTACACTTTGTTGGTGAGCGTAGATGACGCCAGCAAAATTTACGGCCTCTTGCTGGCGCAGGTTTGCTATGGCTAAAAAATCATCGTCTTGGGTAAAAACAACGCGCTGAAGCTCGGCTGCGCGATCGAGTATAATAGGGTCGGGCGTACCTTTTCTACCGTCGTCTTGAACTCTCAGAACATCTACATCCCGCCGCCGCAATCCCTCTGTAACAGGTAGAGGCACATTCTCATCCATGTACAGATTTATACTCATTTGATTAGTCCCTGGGCTCGGAGTTTTTTAACCAAAGCAGATTCGCCAGCTTCTAGGCGCAATTTTTCGGCATACTCGAACCTGCGCTGCATATCTGCATCCAGCTCTTCTTTGTGATCCCAGTAGTAGGATAAGGCAGAGTAAATTTTGCTCAAAGTCAGGTGAGGATAGGATTGGAATAATTCTTCGGGAGTCCAGCCGTAAGCTTTTACCGAAGTTATTAATTCAATCACTTTCATTGTGGTTCCGGCGATGAGAGGAACGTTCTTCTCGTCTAATTCCACATATTTGTATTCGGTTGCAGTTAGCGGCATAATTTACCTCGTTAATGAATGCAATTTAATTATAGTCAAAGGACTTTAGCAATACTTCGGACAGTTTTAGATATAGTCGAGTCTCCAAAACCCTTACTGGCTATATGCTGGACTATTTTTTCAAGGTTTAAGTTCAGCGCTAAGTTTCAGAAAATGCGTAAAAAATGGCAGGGCTTCTTCCGTAAGGCTTACAGGGCCGTTAAAAAACTGTCCGAAGTATTGTTTAGTAGTCGTAAGGTGCGTCGCCGTGAGATTGTCGATTGGATGCAAGAGATTGTCGATGGCGACGCACCCTACAAATACTGTCGCCGATCGGAACGGTAAATATCGGTCGCGATGTGAGTTCCGAAATCCGAGAAATCGATTAAAGTTAGACATTGCGCTAGTTAACTTCTTGGCTCTCCTGGGTTTATGGTGTATACGGTATCAAGCACAACTGTTCGCGATTCTGTGATGCCCTCGGAATAAGGATATGCGGTTTGTTGATCACCACAAAATCAGGAGAGCCAACTTCTTGGCAGTCTGCACCCCCAAACTATTGCCGTTGCACATACTGCTGCTAGGCAAATCGTAAGCACAATGAAAAATAGTAAAAATCCGTCGCCCCACTTAAAGTCAAGCACGCCAAATGTCAGAACAATTGTGAAGGCGAACCAAATACTCACCGTTGCAATAGTCCGCGCTGTAAGCTCAGTCATATTCAAATTATGTTTCCATAGAACTTGATATTAGTCAGTCGATCGCCACCTTGTCAGGCGATTGTACCGATAATTAGTCGATCGTAATCTACAAAATATTGGTTGAAACTCACATCTTGCCCGTTCTTGACGTTCCACAAAAATAAACTGTCTTGTGCAACGGGCTAGAAGCCCGTTGCTGACATTGGTGCAAAATATTGGTTTGAGCTAATTGATTAATTCCTAATAACCAGGCTCCTCCTCATACTCAGGAGTCTTAGTCTTCTCAGGGATATTCACGCGAGGAGCCTGGTAAGGCTTCGGCGCCTCGTCAGCCCAAGCATCAGCCTCCACATCATCCTCGTACTCCACCACCGGCTGCTTCGGACGAGAAATCTCAGCGCGAGTGTATTGCGGCTTCTCCTCGTACTCATCCTCCTCGTAATCGTCCTCCTCGCCGCCCCAATTATCCTCTTCGTAATCCTCGTAATCCTCGATTGGCTGCTGCTGTGCCTGCACCGCGCGCATCGGCGGCTGGCGAACCGCAGGCCGATTCCACTCTAAATCCTCATCCCAAGGAACTTCCTCCACCGCAGGCGCGGCTACCCGGCTCCGCATTTCCGGTGCAGGTATCCGCACGCCCGGGCCCAATTGATTTCCCGTAGCCACGGGTTTCGGATAATAACCTTGCTCGTCCTCTTCCCGTTCCCAAGGTGCTTGACCCAAACCGACGCGCTCGAGCAAACCCACACTAAGCTGCCTGAGCCTTTCCTCGGAACCTTCAAACACAATCAAGCGGTTCGGACCGCTGCTGACAATTTCCTCAATCCCCAACTCGTAAGTGCTGAGAACTTGGTCAGGGATTTGGGGGATTCCCAGGGAAGCGATAATTATAGAAACTAACTTACCGTCTTCGGGGTCGAACCTAAAGCCTCGCACCCTTCCCAAAAGTTCGCCGGTTTCGGTGATCACTTCGCTGTTAATCAAAATGCTGTAGACTTCAACATCAACATCATCTTCGATCGCACTTTCATCTTCCACTAACAGCACGTCGCCGATTTCGCTGACATTGCTGAGGAACATAAACCTCGGTAGTCCAGCGACCGCAAATATATTATCACGTAGACCGATCGCCACAACTTCCCGCCGATCGATGTCCACCCACAATTGACTGACTACACCCAAGCGTTTACCTCTGTCGCGGGTGATGACCTGAGTGCCGAGAATATCGGAGCGTTGGCAAATTTGTTCGGATGTCATCTAACTCTAATCCTGATTTATCATAAAAATGGGTCTAAAACCCCGTGCTTCTAGCACGGCTTTGCTGTATGCTTGTAGTAGTGGAAAGGTAATCAACCACTCTAAAAACCTAGCTGTCGAAAGACAAAGCGCTGAACCTTGAAAATTGAATCTAAGCGGTTCTACTGCATTTTTCTAGACTCCACCTCGCAGTAGGTAAAAGATTCAGAGGAGCTAGACTCACAGCATTTGAAGCGAATTTGCTTCAAACTGAAACAGGACTTGCTCAAAAGCAAATAGGGTAGGGCATACCCTAATTAACGCTTGGGGAGAGTCCCACCTCTGAGCTAGAGACTGCAAGGAATCTAGTTTAAGTGGTCTCGGTGAGCCAAGAATCCTCGTACCTTCAGGTCGAGGAGTGTCAACAAGTATATATATCACTGAACACCGTCATCGACAGAGACTCCGGGACTACAACTTAAGTCCGATGACTTGAGTATAAGCTCCCCGCGCTTGAGTAACGCCAATTGTACGCTCTGCCGATTGAATCATAGGTCGCCGCAAACTCACAACAATAAACTGGGCTTGTTCAGACTGTCGCTTTATCATTCTAGCTAATCGCTCCACATTTGCCCCATCCAGAAACATATCCACCTCATCAAAAGCGTAGAACGTAGACGGGCGGTAGCGTTGCAGCGCAAAAATAAAACTCAGCGCCGTCAGCGACTTTTCACCTCCCGACATAGAAGCCAGCCGCTGAACAGGTTTCCCCTTCGGGTGAGCGACCAAATTCAAGCCACTGCTGAAGGGGTCTTCCTGATCATCTATCTGGAGATAGCCATCACCTTCGGAAAGTTCCGCAAAAATAGTCTGGAAGTTCTCGTTAACCGCATCGAAAGCTTCCTTAAAAGCGCGCCGCCTGAGTGTAGTAAAGTTTTCAATTCTCAGCAATAGTTCAGTACGTTCTCCTGCCAATGTCGTCAACTTTTGACTCAATTCTTGCAGGCGTTCTTGAGTACGATTGTACTCTTCCAATGCTAACATATTCACCGGTTCTAGGGCTTGAATCCGTTTGGCGATCGCCTTTACTTCCTGCTGCAACTCCGTCAAATTAGCTTTTTCGACATCTTCGGGAATCGACGGCACCGGATCTGGCATTTCCGCCCGCTGCGTTTCCATGAGAGTGCGAACTGCGGCTAATTGTTCGCGGCGTTCCTGCTGAGTTTCGTGCAGTTTTTGCAACTGCCATTGTAACTGTTGTTTCGCCAAATGCTGCTCTCGCAGTTGAGATTCCGCCCGATCGCGATCGCCCTTTTCCACCCCCAACTTTTCCTCAATTTCCCCCAAAGCCACCTTAGCCGCAGCAATTTGTCCATCAAGTTCCAACTGCTGCGAAACAATCCGGTTAACAGCATCCACACCCGCATTTTGCTGCACTTGCCATTCCTGCAATTTCTCGCTGCCTTCCTTAATTTTCTCCTCCAAACGCCCGAATTGATTTTGCAAGTCTCCTCGGCGCTGCTGGGCGTTTCTGTGAGCCAATTCTCGCTCCTGCAATTGCGCTTCCAGAGTCCGCAAACCCGACTGCATAAGCTGCCATTCGCTGTGACTGTTCGACTCTTCCAACTGCGCCAAAGTTTGCCGATACTGCTGCAATTGAGTTTCCTGTGCGGGCAATTCTGCTTCCAGCAACTGCAATCGGGTTTGCGAATTAGTCAATTCCTGAGTATTTTTCGCAATTTGCGATCGCACCTGTGACTGCTGCGCCTGCAAATTCTTAATTTCCGACTCCAACTGTTCCAAGCGTAACTGATGTTCGCGCAAATTCTGCTTCGCCTCCATCAATTCTTGGCTGCGAGTTTTGACAGCAACAGACGCGCGATCGATCGCAATTTTGCACCGTTCCAAAATCCGCTCAATTTCCTCAAGACGTTCTTGCAGAGAAGCGATTGTCCGCGCTTCATCCGCAGCCTCACTAGCATCAACCGTGCCAAAATGCAAAGTTGACCTATTAGTAGAACTTCCCCCAGTCATCGCCCCGCTGGTTTCCAAAATTTCCCCATCCAAAGTGACAATCCGGTACTGTCCCAAATAGCGGCGGGCATCACTAAGATTGCTAAACACAACCGTACTGCCAAAAACGTAAGCAAAAATCTCCTGATAGCGCGCATCGCAATCAATCAAATTCACAGCCGCATCCACAAAACCCGCCGCCCGCCGCAAATTTTCATTCACCGAATACCTGCCGCCCCTAATCTTATTCAAAGGCAAAAACGTCATCCTTCCCGCCCGTTTTTGCTTCAACAATTCGATCGCAGCAGCCCCCACACTGTCATTTTCCACCACCATATTTCCCATCCGCCCGCCCGCTGCAATTTCCAGCGCCAACTGAAAACGTGGATCCACCCTGCCCAGTTGAGCCACCAAGCCACAAACTCCGCCAATTCCGCTTTGCGCGACAATTTTTGCAGTAAACGTGCCAGTGGCTTCTTGGAGTGCTTGAAACTGCACTTCTAGCTTATCTAACTTGCGCTGTCTTTCGCGTTGTTCTTCCAACAAACGAGTTTGAGTTTCCTGTTGCAGTTGCAATTCTTGTTCGGATTCGACTAAAATCTGATTCAGCGATTCTACTTGCAAAGCAGCAACTCCTTTGGTTTCCCCAAGGCGAGATTGCTGAACTTTTTTCCCGGCAATTTCCTCTTCCAATCCTTGCAGCGATTGGTTTTGTTCTTGAATTTGACTCTGGAGGCGATCGACTCTTTCGCCAATGGTAGCTTGTTCTGTGCGCTGCGGTTCCAAAGTTTGTTGAATTGTTTCGATTTGGCGGTGCAGTTCCGTTTGCTGCTGTACCCAAACTTCGGCCGTCGAGGCGATCGCATTTGCAACTTCCCGACTCTGATCTAAATTTTCGCGCGCTTCATCTCGCTGTTCCTGAAAAGTGCCTATTTGAGACATAACATAGGATATTTCAATCTCAATTTGCTCCAAACTTTGCCGAAATTGTCGAACTTCTTGCTCAGTTTGTGCTATGTTTGCCGCCATTTGTCCAGCAGTTGTTTCCAAATCCTGTTTGCGGTTTTGCAGTTGTCGCCGTTCCGCTTCCTGAGTCGCAATCGTCGCTTGCAAAGCCAACAATTCCGACTCGCCCAAAGCTTTAACGCGGGCATTCAGCGCGTCAAGTTCGGCGGTTGAGGCTTGAATTTGGGTGCTAATTGCTTGCAGTTGTTCGGTGAGAGAGGTAGAATTGCGATCGCCCGTTTCGATTTGTTCGCGCAGTTTCCATTCTTGCTTTTGCAACTGACGGAACTTGAGCACAATTTCCCACTGCGACTTTTCTTGAAATTCCGCCCGCAATTTTTGATACTTTTCGGCTTTTGTGCGATCAGATGCGAGTCTATCGCGCTGAGAAATCAGTTCTTTTTCGACAATCCCGCTGCGTTCTTCCACTTCCTTAACTTCATCCAACTTCTGCCTTGCGAGAGAGATTTTGCGATCGAATTGAGCCACTCCAGCCAATTCATCAATAATTTCGCGGCGTTCCTTAGCATTCATCGAAATAATGCTGGTAACGTCTCCTTGCAAAACAACGTTATAACCTTCGGGATAAATTCGCAAACGGTTAAGTTGTTCGTGCAGTTGAGTTAGTGTGCAAGGTGCGCCATTAATGTAATAAGTTGACGTATAAGTTCCTTGACGAGTGACTCGGAGTTTGCGTGTCACACTCCACTCGTCCGGTTTTTGATCTTTAATTTTCGATTTTTGATTGGTAGCGAGTAGTTGTCCGTTGTTGTCTTGAGTTGTGGCAATTGCTATTTCTTCGACTTCTTCAGCAGATAACTCTTCTAATTTTGGATTGGTAGTAGATGATTGTCCGTTATTGTCTTGAGTTTCGGGAATTTCGACCGCTTCTACATCTTCTGCTTCAACAGACAAATCATCCGCTGCCTTTTCTTCCTCATCCTCATCCTCATCTTCATCCTGGGTGAACCATTCGTCGCCCACATCTTCCAGTGCAAAGGTAGCAGTCACGCTAGCTTCGATCGTACCGCGCTTATTTTGGGCGGTGTTCACCAAGTCCGGCAAACGTTCAGCCCGCATTCCCTTAGAAGTCGAAAGTCCGAGACAAAACAGCAAAGCGTCGAGGATGTTGGACTTCCCTGAACCGTTGGGCCCGGAAACCACAGTAAAACCGGGCAGCACGGGAATGGACGTTGTGCCGCCAAAAGATTTAAAGTTAGTTAGTTCGATCCGCTTAATGTGAACCATGTGCTAGGAGTAGCTTTGGCTCTAGGGTGTTGTCACAGGGTAGCACAGGCATTGGGGCGATCGACAACTTATGAAATTTCCGGCATTGTCGATCGAACCGATATCTTACACCTTTGTCAACAACCCAGCCGGCTTTTACTTAAAAAGTTCATTGACAAAGGTACAATATCTGTGATCCGAGCGATCGCTACAAATGAACGTAAATTTTGATACAGATAACTCCATGAGACTCGATCGACATAATTTGTGCGATTAAACCTGAAAACCTTGCCCAGACTCAATGCTAGCAAATATAATTCCCAGAATTCCTAATGTTACCCCTAGACATATAAAAACTTTCCGGTAAAATCGAACCAAAATTAATAATGTATAAAGTAACGAAGCGCATTATGGAGGGCAAACCCATTACACCAGCTCAGAACTCATCTAACCTGCCAGATTCACCTGAAAGCGACCAACAAGTATTGCAGATTTGGGGTCGCCAGCCCCTTAAAGGACACGTTAAAATCAGCGGCGCCAAAAACTCGGCCTTAGTAGTCATGGCAGGAGCCCTGCTATGCCCAGAGGATTGCCGTCTCCGCAACGTTCCCGGTCTAGTCGATGTCGCCCGCATGGGGCAAATTCTCTCGGCTGTAGGAGTAAAATTACAGCAGAACGGCGACGTTTTAGACATCAACGCCAGCAACCTCATAGACGCTCAAGCCCCCTACGAATTAGTCAGCCAACTGCGGGCGAGCTTCTTCATCATCGGCCCACTGCTAGCGCGTTTGGGATTTGCCAAAGTGCCCTTGCCCGGTGGGTGCGCCATCGGCGCCCGACCCGTTGAACTCCACGTTCGCGGTCTGCAAGCCCTGGGTGCCGAAGTCCACATCGACCACGGCACCGTTCACGCTTACGTCAAAGGGCCGAACCGCCGCCTGAAAGGAGCCAAAATTTATTTGGACTACCCCAGCGTCGGCGCAACTGAAACTTTAATGATGGCGGCAACTCTGGCGGAAGGAGAAACCGTGATTGAAAATGCGGCTCAAGAGCCGGAAGTCGCTGATTTGGCGAATTTCTGCCTCGCCATGGGAGCAAAAATTCAAGGCGCTGGCACTAATACGATCGTCATTTCGGGAGTTCCCAAGCTGCACGCGGTAGACTATTCAATTATTCCCGATCGCATCGAAGCCGGAACATTTTTAGTAGCAGGAGCCATCACTCACTCCGAAATCAGTTTGTCGCCGGTAATTCCCGACCACCTGACCGCAGTTATTGCCAAATTGCAGACAATTGGGGCGAAAATTATTGCAGAATCCCCCGACATTTTGCGGATAGTTCCCGGCCAAACTCACTCGGCCACAGACATCGAAACTCTGCCTTATCCCGGTTTCCCCACAGATATGCAAGCTCAGTTTATGGCTTTGCTGACGCTGAGTGAAGGCGACAGCTTAATCAAAGAAACCGTGTTTGAGAATCGCTTGCGCCACGTAGCAGAACTCAACCGCATGGGCGCAGACATTCGCCTTAAAGGCAATGTAGCGATTGTGCGCGGAGTGTCGCGACTGTCGGGTGCGCCTGTCGTGGCAACAGATTTGCGGGCTTCGGCGGCGTTAGTGTTAGCGGGACTTGCAGCCGATGGTGTCACCACCATCAGCAGCTTGCAGCACTTAGACCGTGGCTACGAGCAGTTAGAGGTGAAACTGCAAAAATTAGGAGCTAACTTGCGGCGTGTCAAAGAGGGCACAGACCCGGCGACTGCTGAGGCTCCTGTCAATCCCGTGCGATCGGGTTTAAACTGTTAATTAGTCAGTTGACAGTTGACAGTTGACAGTTGACGGTTAACTGTTGACGGTTAACTGTTGACGGTTAACTCAGGATTAAAATGTCGAACATACCGCTCATCGGTTTAAAAGCAGACCAGTTTCGCCACCCGCTAGACTTGGAAGCCACCAACACTCTCAAACAACTGCCCGGCCTGGATTTGATGGTGCGGCAGTTGCTGGGACAACTGGGCGAACAGTTTTTCATGCTCGAAAATCTGGCTTCCAGCGTCCAAGTCGGCGAAAATCAACTGCCCCACCTGCATCAATTGCTGTTGGATGCCTGCAAAACACTTGATTTGGAACCGCCGCAGCTTTATGTCCGCCAGCATCCGATGCCGAATGCTTACACCTTTGCGATGCGGGGAAAACAGCCGTTTGTGGTGATGCACACTTCGCTGATTGATTTGCTCACAGATGAGGAAGTTAAGGCAGTAATCGCTCACGAGTTGGGGCATTTGAAGTGCGAGCACGGAGTTTACCTGACTCTGGCTAATTTAATTGTGTTGGCCGCAGGTCAATTTTCGCCTGTGGGAACCATACTCGCCCAGGGTTTGCAGGCGCAAATGTTGGAATGGCTGCGGTGTGCGGAATTTACGTGCGATCGCGCCGCCTTGCTCGCCACTCAAGACCCAAAAGTGGTAGCATCACTGTTGATGAAACTGGCCGGAGGTTCGCCGACTTTAGCTCCGAAACTGAATGTAGATGCGTTTTTGGCGCAGGCGCGGGCCTACGACGACCTCAGCAGCACTCAACTGGGAGAAATGCTCAAACAAGCTCAGACGGCTCAGTTGTCCCATCCTGTACCAGTATTGCGCGCCAGAGAGATCGATCGCTGGGCAAGTTCAAAAGATTATGAATCTCTTGTGCAAAATCGATCGGTGTGTTATGATGGTGAAACCAACAAAAAGGGCGGGTGGCGAAATTGGTAGACGCATCAGACTCAAAATCTGACACCGAAAGGTATGAGAGTTCGATTCTCTCCCCGCCCATTACTAGAAAACTCGGTGATGTATTAATAAAGAACTCTGTGAGCAGCACTCAACTGGGAGAAATGCTCAACTCAAACAAGCTCAGACGGCTCAGTTGTCCCATCCTGTACCAGTATTGCGCGCCAGACAGATCGATCGCTGGGCAAGTTCAAAAGATTATGAATATTTGCTTGCAGGAAATCGATCTGTGTGGTATGATGGTGAAACCAAAAAGGGCGGGTGGCGAAATTGGTAGACGCATCAGACTCAAAATCTGACACCGAAAGGTATGAGAGTTCGATTCTCTCCCCACCCACTACTAGAAAAGCTAGTGATGTATTAATAAAGAACTGTGTGCTTGGTAGCCCACTAGCTCCAAGTGCATATCTCATCACTTGATCTCGCCCTTGCTGGTGGCTGTCGTTGCTAGCCGAGTATTTTCCAAAATTCAGTTGAAATAACTGGTGAGCAACCGCACTATTACTTTCATCTGCTTTTTTAGGTAATAAAAACAGAAAAAGATGAGTAATCAGGCAAGCAATATACCTTCTGTGGATTTAGCTATCGTTCCAGGCACAGTTTATATCCAAGATTGTGTCTCGAATCAGTTAAGTAAACTGTATACTCTTGATTTAGCCACAGGTAAAGCAACATTCATCGGTGAGATCATTACAGAAGTGTATGATATTGCCTTTGTTGATTCACAACTCTATGGCATTGAGCAAGAAGGCGGCACAACGCAGCTCGTTAAAATTGACATCAAAACGGGCGATACGATTGTGATTGGGGATACGGGCTTTGCTACAGCCGGATTGGCTTATAATGCCGAACGTCAAACCCTTTATGCCAGCACAGCTAAACAACTGATTGCCCTTGATATCAAAACAGGAAAAGGTACATCAGTAGCTACCATAGCTAATAAAGACTACAACTGTGGTGAAGTTGCCTTTGATAGCAATGGCATAGCATATATCACATTAATTGGTTACCAAAAGAAGAAATTACTTGCTAGATGCAATCTCGATACTAGCGAAGTTAAAACGATTGGTGATACCGGATTTCCTGGTATTGGTAGTATGGAATTTGTTGGCAATGTCCTTTATGGCGTTACGGGCAGATTTTTTAACTTGGGAAAAGACGGTCAATTAATCCGCATTAATACCCAGACAGGTAAAGGCACATTAGTGGCTCAAACCAAGCCTAGCGGTCGTTGGGCAGGAATTGCGGTTTATCAACCAGCAGCAGAAGTGAGCGCAACTATCACTCCAAAAGTTAACACTGAAGCTACACAAGCGGCACAAACAACTACTACAACTCGTGAGGAAACTATGAAACTGTTAACAATTGATACCAAAGAAAACTGTTACCTTATCAATACCGATCAGATGAATAACTTGCAACAAAATGTTGCTAAGTCTCTGACATTAGACAAAGGAACTTTTGATATCCAAATTACGAGTGGTAGCTACAGTTATAGTGCCGATACCGTCGGTGAGCCTTTTGTTTTTCTCTGGATTTATGGACTTGATGGCAGTACCTTTGTCAACACAAAGACAGGTGTTGAGACAGGTGGAACTTGGGCAACTTTAAACGGCTATAACGACAAATTGCAGTTAGATATCAAAGAAAAAGCTGTAGTCTGTGCTTTATTCTTTGATATCTATAGTGCTGATAATCAAGGACAAGTCACTGTTTCAATCACTGGCAATCAACAGAATCCCAAAACTTTAACCGTTGATAGCAAGACAAACTGCTATCCGCTTGATAGCAATTCTCTCTCAAATCTTAAAAAATCCAATGCTAATTCTATCGAGTTAGCCGCAGGGAACTATCGCGTCAAGATTCGGGAAAGCAATGCCACTTATGGAGCAGAAGCAAAAAATTTCCAATTAGAACCTTGGGCGTTACTGTTGATTCAAGGGGGAAAATTTATCTCCAAGTTGACAGGAATTGAACTTAGCGAAAGTTGGTGTTCCTTAAATGGCTTCAAAGATGAAGTTATTTTTGAAGTCAAACAAAAAACAACCATCTCCGGCTTCTTTTTTGATACCTACATTGAAGATAACCAAGGGCAAGTTGTTTTAGAAATCAACAACATCAGTGATGTAGAAGTAGCCCAAGAATATGCAAAGTCACCAGTAAAAGCTGGTATGGGCAGCAGCGAAAGCAGTGTTAGTGTAGTGGATAGTGGTAGCGCAACTAGCTCTGGTGGTACAGCAGTTACCACTGGTAGCGCAACTAGCTCTGGTGGTATACCAGTTACCACTGGTGGTACAACTAGCTCGGGGACTGAAAATATCACTATTAGCAGTGGACCTAACTTCAGTTTTGACCAAGCTCAGATGGAAGAAATGTGGCAGCAAATGGCAGCCCAAATCAATACTTCCATCACAGTAACAGGTGACCCGAACGAGAAAAAAGAAGCTTATTGGGACAATTTGGAAAAATGGCTGCTTAAAGGCTATCAAACTCAAGCTAAAGACTTAGGGATGAAGGTAGCACGGCTGGAGTTTATGCTTAAGACTGTTACCCAACAAATGGAAGTTAGTTTTAATCAGAATTTCCATAATTGGTCGGGGCACTTCAACAAAAATCTCAACGACTTATTTATTTCCCGAATCCCCCGCATTGTTAGTGAGCAGGTGAATTTAAGAATCTCTGAACAAACCCAAGAGATTAAAAACTTAGTGCTGCAACAAATGCAAACCGAACTCAATGAGCGTGTTGAGTCCGTCGTTAATCTCAAAGTGTCTAATCAGACTCAAGAAGTTAAGAACCTGGTAGTTCAGCAAATGCAAACTGAACTTGAGCAACGGATTGAGAATGTAGTTAACATCAAAATTGCCAATCAGTCTACGGAGATTAATACCCAGGTAATTAATCAAATGTCGGCTGATATTGATCAGCGCATTAGTAACTCCGTTAATGTCCAAATCGCGAATCAATCTCAAGAGATCACTAATCAGGTAATTCAGCAACTCCAACATACTATTGATCAGCGTGTTGAGAATGTAGTGAGCATCAAGATTTCTGATCAAACCCAGAATGTGAAGAATCTGGTGATTCAGCAAATGCAAACTTACATCGATCAACGCATCGATAATGTAGTGAACCTCAAAGTGTCTAATCTCTCTCAAGATATTAACACTCAAATTGTTCAGCAAATTCAACACGACATGGATCAGCGGATTAATGCGGTAGTTAATCTCAAAATTGCTGACCAAAGCCAAAACATTAAAAACCTGGTCATTCAGCAGATGGAATCTAACATTGATGAACGCATCAATACGGTTGTTAATCAATCTAGCACTAGCAACGTGCAGTTAGTGACTAATAATATTGTCAACGATCTTGACAATCGCATTAATGTTAGCTTGGATAACAAGATTCTCAACTTCCGTAATGATGTCTCTAGTATCGTCAAAAATGAGCTGAACCAAAACTTCACGCAGAACCTCAAAAATACGATTTTTGCAGAATTGAGACAGCAACAATTCTACCTGGATATGCACTTGATTAAGTCAGAAGTTGAGAACTTCTACTCTAATCTTGCACAGTTTGAGAATCAGTTCTATTTACGCATTGAACAAGGGGACACTCAACTGTATAACTGGACGCTGGAACAACTTATTGCTCTCCAAGGTTGCTTAACAGATCGTCAGGCTTTAGTGGAAATGTTTGAATCTTTCGCCAATAAACTCAAAGACGAATTAGATAATGCTGAATGCGTTCGTCCTGATCGTTTTGCTTCTTGGGTAAGAACAGATATGCGCTCACAATTTCAACCTACGCAATCTCCGCAATTACCACAACGTTAATCAGTAGGTAGACATATATATTGGGTGTCCGAAGAAAGGAACGAAGCAATCCCAAACCACAAGCGAATTGCTTCGTTCCTCTATTCGGACATGATGGTATTGATTTATGTTCACCGCCCACTGCTAAAAAGCTTAATAAATCTAGGGTTCCAGGTAGGCCACCGGGAACCCTAATTTATATGGCATGGGGAATCGGGCATGGGGAATTGGTAACAACAGTCAACAGTCAACAGTCAACAGTCAACAGATTTTATGGGTGAATTAGCCGCTTTAGGCGCTGCATTTGTCTGGGCTCTATCTTCCACAATCTGGCAGCGAGTAGGACAGCAAATCCCCGCAGTGGTGCTAAACTTGCTCAAAGGCGCGATCGCCCTTTTCATGCTTCTTGCCACTGTACTAATTTTAGGCAAACCCTTACCCACAATCAACCCTAATATTTTAGCAATGCTGCTGATTAGCGGCGGCCTAGGAATTGGCATCGGAGACACCGCTTTCTTTATCGTATTAAAATATTTAGGCGCGAGGCGAACGCTGCTTTTAGAAACCCTATCTCCCCCTTTAACAGCTTTATTGGGGTTAATATTTTTGCAAGAAAAGTTATCGCCCATTGCTTGTACTGGCATTCTTTTAACAATCTGCGGCGTAGCGTGGGTAATTGCCGAACGAACAGCCGAAACAACCTTATCATCAAAACATCTTTGGCAGGGATTAGGTATTAGTTTATTAGGACAAACAAGCCATGCCGCCGGAGCAGTTTTATCCCGCGCCGCCTTCACTCAAATAGATATCGATCCTCTGTGGACGGCGGTATTGCGTTTGAGCGGTGGTATGGCAGTCATGCTGTGCTTTTTTAAGCCAACAAACCTTGACAATTTCAAACAATTAAAAGCGCCAAAACTATTAGGTGCAATAATTCTAGCAGCTTTTTTAGGAACCTATCTCGGAATTTTTTTGCAACAGACTTCGCTGAAATATGCACCCGCAGCAATCGCTCAAACACTCAGTTCTACCAGTCCCCTATTTATACTGCCTTTAGCGGTGCTGGCGGGCGAAAAAGTGAGCATTCGGGCTGTTTTGGGGGTAGTTGGTGCGATCGGCGGAATCGCCTTATTATTGGGTTTGAAGTGATGATATTTTAGACAGAAGTGTTGCGTGTCGCTAAACAATCAAAAAATATGCTCTTTCGTACCTAGTGTGATTAAATATTAGCTTAAGTAGCCAAAAACTGGTCTTCCCTACATACTTAGTATGCTCAAATATTAGTTTAAGTAGCCACACACTAAACTACGTCTTAATTGACTGAAAAAACGCATCAATTTAAGTTAAATATTGCTAAATAATCTTGCCATGCAAGGATTTGGGGCAATATCTTTTAATAAAAATTAGCACACTAAGTACGGCACACCCACCCTGACAGGCAGTCAACATTAGACCTCTTGCAAAAATAGCTGGGACGGGCTCTCCGGCCCATCCCACAAAAAGTTTTTTCTGTTGTGGGATGGGCCGGAGAACCCGTCCGAAAATTTGCTTAAAAGGCAATACGGTTCACTTAACATATTTATGCCCCGGAGACCCCCCTAAATCCCCCTTAAGAAGGGGGACTTTGAGGGCATTCTTGTCCCCCCTTTTTAAGGGGGGTTAGGGGGGGATCTGTCTTAAGTGAACCGTATTGGCTTAAAAGGACTTTTGCAAGAAGTCTAAGGTTTGACACTCCCCGACTATCAAGGTGCGGGGATTCTTAATTCAGCGACTAACCTTTAAGTGTTGCGTCATGAAAGGCAATACTCCGACCTTTTAACCGTAGAATCCTACCAATTAACGAGCCTGATTCGCAGCCACCCCAGCGGGTCTGTCTCCAAAAGCGTACTAGAATATTTATCTAGAGTTTGGGTATGCCCTACCCTACTTAACAATCCTAAAAATAGTTTGTTTTGACTGGTTTAAGGCTTACTGAATTCAGCCCCTAGCTGTTTAAAGAGTTTTCGCTGCTCTGTGTCCCCCAATTTATGCCTAAAAGTGTGTCTCATGTCCCGTTTCACGATGGCAAAGGAATTCAACCTCGACTTTTGTAGTATGCCACAAATATCGGAAATTACCGGACTTTTTGAAAGAAGTTTTAAGAAATTAAAGCCGTCCTAGAAGGACAGGGTTTAAAACCCAAATTTTTGATAACCCATAGTCCGGCTCTTGTTGAAACCCCTTCCTCAAAGCGAAAGTCCTTGCTATGAGGACTAATGAGTTCTTCAGTCCTCTTTGAGAGGACTTTCGCGATGAGACAGGGAATTCATTCCCTGGCGGACTACCTGGTGAGGGGGAGGACTGGCAGACTAAAAGCTTAAGTTGACACTAATAGGCACGGCGCCGTGTCCTGGCAGTGGGTAATATTAATTCCGATGCTACCGGATTTGATATCACAACTCCGACAAGTGGAAACAAAACTCTACGGAGAGATTGAGAAGCAAATTTCAGTCGCTCGCCAGAAGGAAGAAGAAGTGATTTATGCTTCTAATACTTGGGTAAAACAATTGGCAGAAATCCGTAAGGATTTTGACCTGATTATCCAGTACATCACGAAGGCAACAGCTAATCCGAATACTTGAAGCTGAAAAAGCGCGATCGCCCTTACGTCCCAACTTGTCAAAAAGCGCGCTCGCACCTTAAACATGAATTATTCAAACTAACTCTGACACTCTCAGCCGCCCTTCTACGGGTTCATACTCATCCTCTAAAAGCCAATACTGCGCTTCATCATAACTCTGACTAGAAAACACAACTTTATAACCCTCAGCCGGATCGTATATCCGACAATTTCCCTCAGCGTCACTGAGTAACAAAAGCAGATAAGGCGGTGAAAGATTTGGATCGATCCATACTTCTGTAAATTCCCAGTTATTCTTCACTAAATCGACTTCGAGGCGTAACGTGGTATCGGTTTTCTGCATCAACTTTTATCTCTCCGTAGTAAAGTAAAAGACGGCTACCATCCGGGTCAACTCTATAACCAATTGATTCAGCAAAAAACATACCATAACGATCGTAGCCCCGAATCGTACCTCTAAATTCTCCATCTTCTATTATGGCTTGAGCTACCTGATTCATAGTAGCCTCATCGTTAAAAATATGAGCAGCACGTCCTTTATTAAGCAGTCTTCTCATTGGTGGCGTGTCTGGCAAGTGTTTAGCAATGTGCCTGCTGTCAAGAGTGATTTGGCGATTAATTCCACTCATTAACTAATTAATTACTGAGCATACAAGTATGATTAAATCATGCGATCGCCCTTACGTCCCAACTTGTCAAAAAGCGCGATCGTGCGATCGGATATAACCATCAACAACACGGCGATGCAGGAAACGGCACTGCCGTTTCCTGATTGCGGGCTACTCTTACAAATTGCAACTCATATCCCCAGATAATTGACTGAAACGCGCATTTTCCCGGTAGTCTACCGGACAGTCAATCACGCAAGGGACATCTTGAGCCAGGGCTTCTTTCAGAATCGGAATTAAATCGGTTGCAGCTTCCACACGATAGCCTTTTAAACCCATACTTTCGGCAAATTTCACAAAATCTGGATTGCCAAATTTGACGAAATCGGAATGACCAAAATAATCTTGCTGCTTCCATTCAATTAACCCGTAACCGCCGTCATTAAAGATCAGCGTCACAAAATTAGTACCGACTCGCAAAGCAGTTTCTAACTCTTGACAGTTCATCATAAAACCGCCGTCGCCGGTGGCTGCTACTACTTTGCGATCGGGATAAACGAGTTTTGCAGCTACCGCACCCGGAATCGCAATTCCCATCGCCGCAAATCCGTTGGAAATCAAACAGGTATTCGGGCGATCGCAATGATAGTGCCGCGCGATCCACATTTTGTGAGCTCCCACATCAGATATGACAATATCTTCCGGGCCCATGACTTGTCGCAAATCGTAAATCAGTTTTTGCGGCTTGATCGGGAAATCATCATCCGCTGCATATTGTTCGTACCCAGCGCGAATATCCGCCCGCAATTGCTTAGCAAAAGGGTCTATTTTCTCCATGCGATCGGCACGCTGCAAAATTTCATTGAGAGAATCAGAAATATCCCCCACAACTTCTATAATAGGAATATAACTGCTGTCAATTTCTGCTGGCAAAGATCCAATGTGAATAATCGGAATTTTTCCTTCTGGATTCCACTTCTTCGGGGAATATTCAATCAAATCGTAGCCAACAGCAATCACTAAATCCGTTTCTTCAAAAGCACAACTAATATAATCCCGTTTTTGCAATCCCGTCGTCCACAGTGCCAAAGGATGAGTGTAAGGAATTACACCTTTGCCCATGAAAGTATTAGCTACGGGAATATTCAATCGAGTAGCAAATTGTGTCAAAGCATCGCTGCCATTAGCGCGGATCGCGCCGTTTCCTACTAAAAGTAGAGGACTTTTTGCCTTGGAAATTGCCACAGCGGCTTTATTCAAGCTTTGGTAAGCACCAAAAGTTTTTTCGCGGTTGTCTTTGGTGAGCGGCATTCCTTCAGCAGGCATTGCTGCGATGTTTTCAGGTAAGTCAATGTGAACTGCTCCCGGCTTTTCACTTTGAGCTACTTTAAAGGCTTTGCGGACGATTTCTGCCGTCGTGCTGGGGCGAACAATTTGAGCATTCCACTTAGTAACTGGCGCAAACATGGCAACCAAATCTAAATATTGGTGCGATTCTATGTGCATTCTGTCTGTGCCGACTTGTCCGGTAATTGCTATTAAAGGAGCGCCGTCTAAGTTGGCGTCAGCAACTCCTGTCATTAAGTTAGTTGCGCCAGGGCCCAAGGTGGACAAGCAAACGCCGGCTTTGCCGGTGAGACGACCGTAAACGTCTGCCATGAAAGCGGCGCCTTGTTCGTGGCGAGTAGTAATAAATTTAATTGAAGAGTTTCTCAGGGCTTCTAGAACTTCTAAATTTTCTTCTCCTGGAAGTCCGAAGACGTATTCGACGCCTTCATTTTCTAAACATTTTACCAATAGTTGAGCTGTGTTCATTTCCGTTTCTCTCCTCGGTTAATGGTTTTTTTTTGTCTTTTTCAACCGATCGCAAAAATACTAAATGGGGATTTTTAACCGCAGGTAAACGCAGATAAACGCAGAATTATGTAGATTTGTGCGATCGGTTGATAGAGTGGGAGCTTATTTCACCCACACTGTTTTTATGTTAACAAATTCGTGCATTCCTTGGATGCTCAATTCGCGTCCGTAACCGGAGCGTTTGATGCCGCCGAAGGGTAATCTCGGGTCGGATTTTACTAAACCGTTGATGAATACCGCGCCGGCCTCTAGTTCGGAAATAAAGCGATCGCTCTCTGAGTTTACTGTAGTCCAAGCTGACGCACCCAAGCCAAAAGATGTGCTGTTTGCGAGGGCGATCGCCTCATCGATGCCTGCAACTCGGAATACTAAAGCTACAGGCCCGAAAAATTCTTCTTGACGGGCAGAGGCTTTGGGCGGAATATCTGCCAGAATAGTTGGCAAGTAGAAATTGCCGGCATTCTCTGACAATGGGCGGCCACCTGTCAGAAGTTTTGCTCCCGATTGGATGCAAGTTTGCACTTGATTGTCCAAGTCTTTGAGGATTGCGGGAGTAGCTAAAGGGCCGATATCGGTTTCTGGCAACATCGGATCGCCTACTTTTAATTGCTCGAATTTTTCGACAAATCCTGTGATGAATTCGTCGGCAATCTCTTCTGCTAAAATAAAGCGTTTAGCGGCGATGCAAGATTGGCCGTTATTCAGCATCCGCGATGTGACTGCTGTTGATAAAGCTGCTGCTAAATCGGCGCTGGACATCACAATAAATGGGTCGCTTCCTCCCAATTCCAGCACTACTTTTTTCAAATTTTTGCCCGCATTTGCTGCCAAACTTTCACCCGCTGGTTCGCTACCGGTGAGAGTTGCTGCTTTTATACGATCGTCCGCAACGATATCGGCTACTTTGTCGGCGCCCACTAACAAAGTTTGAAAAACTCCTTCGGGAAAGCCAGCCAGCGTAAAAATTTCTTCGATTTTCAAAGCGCACTGAGGCACGTTGGAAGCGTGTTTGAGCAAGCCGACATTGCCCGCCATCAGTGCTGGCGCCGCAAACCGAAAAACTTGCCAAAATGGGAAATTCCACGGCATAACGGCTAAAATAGGGCCCAGTGGTTGGTAGCGGACAAAGCTGCTGCTAGCGTCAGTGGTTGCCGGTACGTCTGCCATAAATTGAGCGGCATTTTTGGCGTAATACCGACAAACTAAGGCGCATTTTTCCACTTCGCCGATCGCAGATTTGAGCGTTTTACCCATTTCCAGGGTCATCATTTCAGCGTAAATTTCGCGATCGCGCTCCAAGATGTCTGCAGCTTTCTGCATCCACAGGGCTCTCTGCTCAAACGGCAGTTGACGGTATTTTTTAAAAGCTTGCTGTGCTAATTCCAGCTTAGCTTCTATTACCTCATCCGCGATCGGCTCGAAAGTTTTCAGCGTTTCTCCCGTTGCCGGGTTGATAGTAGCAATAGCCATTGTTTCATCTCCTGTGTGAAAACACAAAACTCCCTGCTAACTTTCAGCCTCGGCAGGGAGTTGTATCAAGGTATTACAAAATAGGAATTTACCAGCCACGTTTTCTTTCAGGTCTTGCCAAGTTGCAAGTGCCGCGATTTGTTTAAATTTCTCTACTTTTAATTATAGTTCAGAGTCTCGATCGCAAATCTTAAGAAAATTTGTCTTTCTGAAATCACGCACAAATCTCAAGAACAGGCTAGACGGCCTGTTCCACAAAAGTTAAATGTTCTTGTGGGGCGGGACGCCCGCCCCTGACAGCTTTATTCAAAATGAATGGTGCAAGATGGATGAAATATCTTGTCGGGTGTCCCGCCCGCCTTGCATTCTCAAGAACAGGCCCGACGGCCTGTTCCACTACACATTTCTCAATTCCTCTCCCTCAAACAGACTGTTCCTGGACATAATCCTGCACGTAAGACTGATAGTAATACCTGCTGCCCTTATCGTTATTCGCCACCATTCCCAACAGCGGAATTCCCGCCATTTTTAAATCTTCAAAAGCCAACAACAGCGCCTCCCGCTCAGTTTGATGCAGCCCCACTACCAGCATCAATCCGTTAGTGTGAGCCGCCAACAAATTCGCATCCGCCAAACCCAAAAGCGGTGGAGTATCGTAAATAACTAAGTCAAAATGACTTGACAAAGCTGCCATTAAATGCGGCATTTTTCGGGAAGAAAGCACCTTTGTCGGATCGAGAGGAACCGGGCCGGAAGTTAACACAAACAAATTTTCATCGCGGGGCGATCGCAAAATCAACTGTTGCACATCCACATCATCCGCGATCGCATTGTGCAAGCCTTGCCAATTCGGTAAACCCAGCATTTCGTGTACCTGCGGGCGCCGCAAATCGGCATCCACCAATAGCACTTGCTGGCCCATTGCAGCAGCCGCCCGCGCCAGATTGACTGCTACAGTAGACTTGCCATCAGCTACTTGACAAGAAGTAATTACACAAGAATTGATTGGAGTATCAAGGTTTAGTAAACGAATATTCGCATTGAGCGATCGAAAAGCTTCTTGAAAAGCATCCGTCGGCATCGGCGAAATTGCCACATCCACCGGGCTTGTCTCAGCAGGAGGAAGTCTCAAAATTTTATCGCTAGCAGGAATCACCCCCAACAAAGGCAGGCGAATCGACTGTTTGACATCCTCCGGAGTTTGGAACACCGTTTTATTGTTAAACCGTTCCGCCAACTGCGCCGCCAGCATACCAAACAGCAAACCAGCCAATCCCCCCAAAGCCAAATTCAAAGGCATAATCGGAGCAACAGCCATCAACTCGCCATTTTTGTAGCGCGGAATTTCCGGCTTAGCAATAACTTCCCAAGCCACCTCTTTTTTGCCCACAGCTTCAAGCTGCAAAGCTTGCTGTTTTGCCAGCAAACCATTCAGCATATTGTTAGTCAAATCCAACTCGCGCTGCAAATCAGAATAGCGCCGCAAAATCACCGGGAATTTTTGAGAGTATTGATTCAACTGCTTAGCAGCTTGTTCCAAAACTTGATTCCGCACGCCCAGCACCTGAATTAAATTAGCAGTACCGATAAACTGCTCGATTAACTTAATCCGCACCGGATCTTGAAAAGCCAGCACTTGTGAACTTACCTTAGCCAAATCAGTTCCCAGAACCTCTTGGGCTTCTTTCTTCAACAAAGGAATCAGGTTCTTGCGCTGTTCTCGTAACAATTGCATTTGCGGAGTTTGGTCTGTAAACGTAGCCGAGTTAATCGCAATTTGCCCTTCTAATTGTTGCAATTGAGTCAGCATCGCTTGATAGCGGGGAGCTTGACTAAGAGCCGAAGCCATCAGCGCTTGCTGCTGGTTTAATCCGAGCTGATTTTGCAGATTAGAATAGAGCAATCTCTGCTGATTGAACTGGGTTTGCGCGTCCAATCTTTGCGCTTGCAGTTGGCTGATTTGCTGCGAAAGCTGTTGGGTTTGAATTTGCGGATCTATGAAATTGTACTGCTGCCGCAACTTTTGAATTTCTGTTTGCAGAGCTTGTTGGCGCTTTTGCTGATTGGGAATTTGCGATTTCACAAAATCCAGAGTCTGACTAATTTGAGTTCTGGTATCTTGCACGCTATAGTTGCGGTAGCCTAGCGCAACTTTTTCCAAAACAAACTGAATTTTTTTCGGATCATAATCCCGATATCTCACTTCGATAATCTTGGTATTTTTGAAGCGATTAATTGACAACCTAGTTTCCTGAGAAAACGGCAAATTATCTACTTTTTGGTTCAAAAGGTAGTTGTAATTTATTTCGGGATACTTAGCCTGCAACTGTTTAATAATCGGCGACATTACTTGCGGGCTTTGCAAAACTTGAATTTGGGATTCGTAGTCAAAACCGGCATTTTCTGTCGTCGCGGGGCCTGCAGGTTGCAGTTTCAGCTCACCGGAGTAGATTTTTGCTAAAGTATTTTGCGTAACTGCTGGTTCTACTAATAATTGAAAGCGCCCTTCGTACTCGCTTTTTTGATTCAGTGTCCAGGCGAAAACTCCGGTAGTCACTGCCGCTGCTACGCCGATGACTAAGATGGAGCGACTGCGGCAAACTTCCCAAAAACTTAACTCTTCTGCCTCGGTTTTGTTTCTGCCTAAAAATTGATCTTCTTCATAAAGCCCAGAAGACATTTTTTGCAGATCAGCGGCTTTCTTATGATTAAACAGTGCTACTGGAGATTGTTTCCCTGGTTTCATTTGATTTCTACAACTTATGAGTTTAAACGTCTGTATTGGTGGCGGAGTTTCAGGGAACCGGTTGATTCCTAGATATTTCATTACCAAACCGCAATTTTTTCTATAAAGCGGGTTTCTGAGGTCTTAATGCCAGTCTATTCAAATCACCGAAAAATATCGAACAACCGAAATATTCCTAACAGCGGGCTGAGAGGAGCGAGAGTCCCACCTACATTATCCGAGAACGTAGCGCGGCCCGATCGCCTTACCATAATTACATCATTATTTTGCAGTTTGGGATTAGTTTCTTCATTGGCAGTTGCAGAAAAATTAACCTTAACAGTTAGCTGGGAAACTGTGCCGTTAGGATTGAGGCGAATTAAATCCACTGAATCCATTTCGGCCCGCGCTTTATTAAAACCTCCTGCTGCTACCAGCGCTTGATTTAAAGTAGTGTTGGGCAGCACCGCAATCGCTCCAGGTTTCACGACTTCTCCCACAATGTTCACCTTAATCGTATCCGGTGAAAAATTAGAATTAGCAACTTGTTCGTCTTGGGTTTCATCGAGGTTTTCGGCTTTGGGAACGATTACCGTATCTCCCTGTTGCAGCGCTAAATCTTGGGATACATCTCCCCCTTCCAAAAGTTGCCACAAATTCACATTAATAATTTGTTCTGTACCCGCCCGTGTCAGGCGGCGAACTTGTATTTGTCTGATATCAGCTACCGGCGTAATGCCGCCCGCCATTTTAATTGCCCTCGTTACAGTTTGCTGCAAAACAGTTTCCCCGCCGTTGGTTTCCCTGGCAGCAAACAAACCAGAATTTTCACCCATTTCATTCTCTTGTACCCTACTTTGAGCCTCTTTTGCCAAAGTATAAGTACCGGGGCGAGTTACTTCGCCCACCACAGCAATATTAATTGGTTGAGTGCTTTGTCCGGTAATGTTAGCTACTGCTAAAGTCGGTGCTTCTTGGCGGTTGAGGCTAGTTACAGTGGGAATAAATATAGTATCGCCGTCGCGCAAAGTCATATCCGCCCGCAAATCGCCGTTTTGCAATAATTCCCACAAATCCACACTAATAATTTGTTCCGGTGCGTTGCGCTGAGGGCGGCGGATTTTGATTTGTCGCACGTCTGCTGACTGCGTAATTCCGCCGGCCATTCGCAGAGCCCGCGATATTGTCGGCATTTGAGTTCCCATTTGCTCTGCTGTGCCTCCGGGGCCTGCTGCTGAGGATATTGTATAGGCTCCGGGGCGGTTAATTTCGCCCGCGATCGCAATTTGCAAAGGACGTGGCGCTAGCAGTTTGAGGGTAATCCAAGGACGTTTAAGGTATTTGCCGTATTTGTCTTTAACAGCATTAGAAGCTTGTTCTAGGGTCATGCCGTACACCGAAACGCTGCCAATTAACGGTAAACTCAGCGAACCGTCGGCCTGTACTTGGTGTTGACCATTGGGGCCGCTGTATTCCGGGACGTTGAAGATGTCCATTTGAATACGATCGCCCGCTCCCAAAGTGTAAACTTCCGATCGTACACTTGAAGGTTCACTTGCGGGAAATCCCTGAAATCCCGGTGCTGCCGGTACCTGTACAGGAACAGGAGAACCCGTATCAGCAGGAGGAGGAGGAGGAGGCATAAACTGGGCCGCCGCAGGAGATGAACCCACCGCCGCGAGCACTGACACTGTTAAAAATTTGACCGTGAAACCTTTGACAGTATTGAATTTTGAATAGTTTTTGCTCGCCATCGCCTTTTGCCCCTATCCGCTTCCTACCCCGCCACCATCAAATGTAACCCAACTCTTCTAACTTGCTGAGAACTTTTTTAACACTCTCTTCCACACTTTCTCGCTCTGTGTAACAAATAATCTCAGGATTGAGCGGTTCTTCATAAGGATCGTCAATTCCCGTAAAACCCTTAATTTCTCCTGCTCTCGCCTTAGCGTATAGTCCCTTGACATCGCGACCTTCGCACACTTCTAACGGCGCTGTGATATATACTTCAACAAAATTTGGCTCCATCGCTCTAATTTCGTCGCGAATTGCTCTGTAGGGGCTAATAGCTGCGGTCATTGCTGCTACTCCATTGCGGCTCAGCAGGTGAGCTACAAATCCAATCCGCCGAATATTAGTATCTCGGTCTTCTTGGCTAAATCCCAAACCTTTTGACAAGTTGGTGCGAACGACATCTCCATCCAATATTTCAACTTTGCAACCTCTTGCCTTCAATTCGGGTTCGAGAGCTTTGGTGATAGTTGTCTTGCCGGAACCGCTCAGCCCGGTGAACCACAAAATAAAACCTTTGTCCATTTGCATCCGTTAATTACTAACTGGGAAAGTATTAAGACGTAAAACTTTATAGATGCTGTTCCCTTTTTTCTATTATCGTTATTCGCGGTGTCATATTGCCAATATTGGCGCGCCAAAAATGAGAAATCAAAATTTGCGATCGCTCCTGCGGTCATTTAGTCACAAAATTGTGTGAGCGCTGCATAATTCGCCATTTATTATTTGTCAAGTCTTGACACAGTAAAATTCAATTCACGATCGCCAACGCTCAACATCTATTCGTAGCGCACTCATCACCTGACTGAGCCTTTCGCAATCTAAAATCTAAAATCTAAAATCCTATTCCCCATGTCCCCAACCTTGAAAGCAGATGTTTTAGTCGTCGGTGGCGGCACCGGCGGCACCGCTGCCGCCGTGCAAGCAGCCCGCCGAGGTGCCAAAACTATTTTAGTAAGCGAATTCCCCTGGCTGGGAGGAATGCTGACTGCTGCAGGCGTTTCTGCCCCCGATGGCAATGAATTAGCAGCTTTTCAAACCGGTTTGTGGGGCGCCTTTTTACGGGAACTCCAGCAGCGACAGCCGGGAGGTTTGGATTGGGGCTGGGTCAGTTTTTTTACTTACGATCCCCGCATCGGTGCTGAAATTTTCGCTGATTGGGTTAAATGTTTGCCGAACTTGCAGTGGATTTCTGGACAAACAGCTCAAGATGTGCTATGGGAGGGCGATCGCATTTCTGGCGTCCGGTTTGCCGATTTTACGGTTTCGGCCAAAATCACTTTGGATGCAACGGAATTGGGAGATTTGCTGGCTTTAGCGGAGGTTGGGCATCGCTGGGGTTGGGAATTTCAAGCCGAGTGGGGAGAACCCAGCGCGCCGATCGCCTCTAATGCTCTCACAGAGAGCTATTCGGTGCAAGCTCCGACTTGGGTGGTAATCATGCAGGATTTTGGTAAAGGTGCGGCAGGGCCAGAAATTCCCGCGCCGCCAGTTGAAAATCCCGATCAATTTATCGGTGCTTGGGACGGTTACACTCCCGAACAATTTCTCAATTACGGCAGGCTTCCGGGCAGATTGTTGATGATTAATTGGCCGATTCGAGGTAATGATTATGGTGAAGGGGTCGATCGACTAATTGCATCTGAAGCATCTCGACAAGAATTCCTCCAAGAAAGTCTCTGGCACACTCACAGTTTCGCCCGCTTCATTCAAACCCAACTCGGCCCCCGCTACGGCCTAGCACAGAATATTTTCCCCATTTCAACGATCAAAAATCAACAAAATTCTCCCCTTCTTCGTTCCTTTGCCTTACATCCTTACTACCGAGAAAGTCGCCGCTTGCGAGGGATAAGTACAGTCATAGAACAAGATATTTTGCCTATTGCCGGCGGAAGAGTCGCGAAGTTGCCGATAAATTCTGAGGGCATTTGTGAAACAATTGCGATCGGCAACTATGCCAATGACCACCACTACACCACCGGCGACATTCCTCTGCAGCCAAAATCCATCCGCTGGGGCGGCCGCTGGACGGGAACTCCGTTTACCATTCCTTACAGCGCGCTAATTCCTGCGAGTACAGACGGTTTGCTAGTCTGCGAAAAAAATATTTCCGTCTCTCACATCGCCAACGGTGCAACTCGCTTGCAGCCAGTTGTCATGAACATTGGACAGGCGGCGGGGATGGCTGCGGCTTTGTGCGCGGAATCTGGATGTCAGCCGCGGGAGTTGCCGGTGAGGGTTTTGCAATCCGCTTTGCTGCAAGATTCCGAGGCGAGTGCGGCAGTTATTCCCTTATTTAATTTGACACGGGATCGATCGGATTGGCTCGATCGGCAACGCTATTATCTCGATCGACCTCAAGCATATCCCGCCAGCGGCGAATGTCAGGAGTCAGTAGAAAAACAAAGCAGTCAAACCGCAAATACCCACAGCCAATTTTCTGGCATTTTCCGTCGCCTCGGCGAACAAGACTGGACACTAACGCTGACAAGTCCCGCATCCTTAGCCGGTCAAACTTGGCAACTCGTCACTTTGGACTCGGAAACCGACAGATTTTTACAGAATTGTGAAACCGAAAAGCCTCTGACAGTATGGGGCAGGCTGAATTTTGCCGGTACTTGGCTGCTGGCGGAATCCGTAGAATTGAAGAGGTAAGGTTTTTTGCAGAGATCCGAAAATTGCACAGATATCTATCCTGATCGATCGGGGCAAGTCTGTATCAGGTAATAGACACTGACACGGATACTACCCATGCACACCTACACTGCAATTGCTTTACTAAGCCTGTTGGGCATTACCTTGAGTGCCAGCGCCGCTCAAGCTTTTGAATCTCCACTCCCAATACTCGAAACTGCCACCGCCCAATATATGTTGTCAGCCCAAACTCAACAAAAGGGCGAGCGCGGTCCTGAGAGGGGCAGCGGACGCAGAAATTTTACTGAGCCTAATGTTTACACTCATCCGCTACAAGATTTCTAAGGACACTGGACGCGAGCGATTACCACAACTGAGTTGCTTCGGGCCGTTCATTTGATCACTCGATCGGATTTTCTGGGATTCTAGTTTTTCAGGTTAAGCGACAACTGCACTTTTTGTGGACAGTTCTGAGGAGATTCTTTTTTGTGTAAAAAATGGTAGCATATAAACCTTGAACCGCCATCTACCTAGAGATAGATTCTAGGATGTGGCGGTTTTATATTGAAAACGCTTCTATTAAACAGGAATTACCCACAAGCCTCTGATCATCTGGGTTTTTCCACCGATATCCTTCGCTATCCACGCCTTATTATAGCTGATCAAACCGGGTTTCGGCATCCATGACTTTTCAAGAATTAAGGGCTCGGAGTCGCCTCAAATTCCTGGGATCGCAACAGTTATTTACGTTCTCCCCCCCACAGGTAGGGTTTAATTTTCAACCGCTGCACTATAATAAACGTGCGATAACTAACTTATATATAGGTAAACAGTCAGCGCAGAGGGTGCAGCAATCTACTTAAATTGGCCACCAATAAGAACCACTTATGCGGTGTGGATAGCCTTTAAGCCCATGCCCCTGTTACCTCAGGGAAATTAACTAACCTGAATATTAGGGTAGCTGGCAAGCTTTCCGGCGACAGTCGGCTATGCTTGATTCGGCGCTCTCGCAATAATTTAATGGAGGATGAGAAAATGCCTCCTAATTTGGCTATTTCGGGGATAGTGATGAAAAATGACTCTTTGGATCTGGTCAAAAGCCTCAGCCCTAGTGCAATGGATCAGATCATGCTATATCTGGCGTTTAGCGCCATGAGAACCAGTGGGCACAGGCACGGGGCGTTTCTAGACGCGGCCGCAACGGCGGCTAAGTGTGCCATTTATATGACTTATATGGAGCAGGACAACAACCTGCGGATGACCGGACACTTGCATCACATTGAGCCTAAACGGGTGAAGGTGATTGTTGAAGAAGTCCGGGAAGCTCTGACTCAGGGAAAATTGCTGAAAATGTTGGGTTCGCAAGAACCTAGGTATTTGATTCAGTTTCCTTATGTCTGGTTGGAACAGTATGGTTGGATGCCGGGACGCCCTCGCATTCCGGGAAACAATTTGACTGTAGATGAAAAAAAATATCTCGAAGGCAAGATTCCTCCGAATCCGCCAGACGCTCAACTGATAAATTCTTTTCAGTTTATGGAGTTGATCGAGTTTCTGCACAGGCGATCGCAAGAAGATATGTCTCCAGAAAGGCGAATGCCTTTGAGCGAAGCTCTAGCAGAACACATTAAGCGACGCTTGATTTATTCTGGGACAGTGACTCGCATTGATTCTCCTTGGGGAATGCCGTTTTATGCCCTCAGCCGCGCTACTTACTCTCCGGCAGAGCAGGAAGAGCGGACATTTACTATGGTTGAGGATACGGCTAGATATTTCCGACTGATGAAGGATTGGGCGGAAAAACAACCGAAGGTGATGCGAATTATGGAGACTCTGGATATTCCGCCGGAACGGCTCGACCAAGCCCTGGAGGAATTAGATGAAATTATTCGCAATTGGGCCGATCGCTATCACAAGCGGGGCGAACCGACGATGATTGTACAAATGGTGTTTGGGCCGCAAGACGACGCTTAGTTTGATTAGTTATTAATCATTAGTCATGAGTTGATTGCTTGAAACTAATCACTAATGATTAATAGCTAATAGCCCGGGAGGCAGAAACCGGGTTTTTATCTAAAAATACTGCGTTAATGCCTTGAAGGATCGTAAAAAACCCGGTTTCTTGGGTCGCGAATTAGTCCAGGATTAACTAAGCTAAAAAAGCTCTCCAGGTCGCCGCTAAAACGATCGCTGCGATCGCTCCTATGAGTGTATTGAAAAAATTTACTACCTCGTTGGTCAGCCACTCAAACTTTGATTGCACCGTCGCCCCAATCACACTCTCGATGTTCGTGGCAATAAAAGCTGCAATAACACAAAAAACAATTCCTGTCAAGTCTATTAAACCGACGGCCCAACTCAAAAGCGCAATCAGAATTGAGCCGACAATACCTGCGATCGTTCCTTCCAAACTTACGGCCCCTTCCGTACCCCTAGGTACAGGCTGCAAGCTGGTAATCAAAAAAGTCCGCGAACCGTAAGCTTTGCCGATTTCGCTGGCGCTGGTATCGGAAAGTTTGGTGCAAAAACTCGCCGCATAACCCAGCAATAACAGGGAAATAGCATTTTGTGGCACAGGCATCTTGCCTGTATCTCCTAAAATAGATAATGCCAAAACTCCCAAAGCGCAAAGAGTGGCGGTTAAAGCAGAACCCCAGACGTTTTCTGGGCCTCTGGCGCCTGAACGCTTTTCGGCTATGCCTTCTGCTTCTTTTTGCGCTTTGCCGATGCGGGTAACTCCCGATCCGACAAGAAAGTAAAACATCACCACAGCATAGCCTTGCCATCCCAAACAGCCCCAGATGAGGACGCCCAATACCCAGCCGTGAAATTGGCCAGCGGGAGTGAGCAATTTTTTAGGAGCAATGGTGGCGATCGCGAGTAAAAATGTATTCAGGGCGATCGCCACCAACCAAGGATTAGACCAAGATAAATAATTAAAGAACAATTCTGAATTCTGCATTAGTACCTCCATGAGCAAAGTCTTATTTCATCTTGCCTTCCCCGTGACCAATATTGCCCAAACAAAAGCGTTCTATGTAGACGGGCTGGGCTGCGAACTAGGTCGCGAATCGCCGAATTCTGCGATTATGGGTTTGTGTGGCCATCAAATTGTCGCCCACCTCAGCCGCGAACCTTTGACGCCTCAGCGAGGCATCTATCCCCGGCATTTTGGGTTAATTTTTACTTCCGAAGCTGACTGGGAAGCGTTGCTAGAAAAAGCCCAGCAAAACAACTTAAATTTCTATCAAGAACCTAGACGGAGATTTGTCGGTTTGCCTACAGAACACCGTACTTTCTTCTTAGAAGACCCTTTCCACAATATACTTGAGTTCAAGTATTATTGTGAAGCTGAAGCAATTTTTGGTCGCAGCGAATACGCTGAAGTTGGCGATACAGTTGACAGTTGACAGTTGACAGTTGACAGTTGACAGTTGACAGCTAGTAGGGTGCGTCAGCAGAGAGTTATTTGGTATGTCATTGAGCATCTGTATGCTGACGCACCGTACAAATGATAGTCGCCACAAGTTAATTATGATGTTTCAATGGTTCTGAAAGTGATTCAGCGACCGCTTTTAAACTGCTTGAATGCCTCGCCATCATGGCATGGGCGAATACGGACAATTATACTTCTTTGGCAGCAGATATTTGGGAACTAGAAGCGGGTACGATAATGAAATCCCAATCTGTCCAAATCGAAGTAAAATTGAGCTTTTCCAACAAGGCAGCATCTCGATTTAAATCTTCCAGAAAAGCACTGCCAGGACGCATTTGGATGCATCCTTTTCCCCAGAGAGTGTAAGCCATCCAAGTACCGCTGTGAGGAGAAGATATCGCAATAAAGCGCTGCACTCGGTTAATGCCACCTAACCTTTGCAGGTAGTAGCGAGTTACTAAACCGCCCATGCTCAATCCTACTATATCTAGATGTTGTTCGGGCGCAAAGGTTTTGTCTATATAATCTGCTATTTGTTGGGCTAATTCGTCTATGCTGGCGTTGCCCCAATGGGGCGAGAGATTGATGGTGTATACTGACCATCCGAGTTGGGTGAGGTAGGCAGACATTTTGTAAAAAATTCCCGATTTTCGGAAGATTCCGTGAATTAGCAAGACTGGGTTGCGGCGGAAATTGCTATTCATTTTTAAGTGGGAATTTTATTGGTAATAGGTGCTTTTAGTTCTTCAACTAATGCGTTAATACTTTGGGGTTCTGTCACCATTTGGCGGTGCAGCAAAACGTTGACTTTAACTTCTTTACCTATTGGCATTTGGGAGCTGTTCGCCGGTACAATCATTATGTCAAATGGCGTCCACATTGATGTAAAGTTTATGCGTTTGAGCATGGTCACATCTTGATTCAAATCGCGCAGCAAGCCACTATCGGGGCGCATATCCAGGTATCCTGGTAGGCGTAGGGAATAGGCGGTGAGGGTGCCGTTGTGAGGGGAAGATAGGGTGATGAAACGCTGTACGCGGTTGATTCCTCCGAGTCGCTGGACGTAGTAGCGACTGACGATGCCGCCCATGCTGTAGCCTACTATGTCTAAAGGCTGTTCTGGATCGAAGGTTTCAGAGATGTAGTCTGCGAGTTGCTTGGCTAGTAAGTCGATCCCTAGGCTGCCGTCGTTGGGGGTGAGGTTGAGGCTGTGGACACACCATCCAAGTTGGGTGAGGCGGGCGGACATTTTGCTGAAAATAATCTTTGTGTCCCAGATGCCGTGTATGAGGATGACGGGATTGCGATCGAGCGAACTGTTCATTTGAAAAGAAAATTGCTTGGTGATTAAAGCATAGATTACTCCCCTAAAGAGTTTGACCCCTACTAGGACAGCTAGCGAATCGGATCGAGGTACGATCGACAATTAGTGGGAATCGCTAACAAATTCTGAGATACTTGTAAATAAGTGCAAAGCAGGGCTAGTATTTATACTTAAAATTTGCTTTAAATACAGCCAAATGTAAATTTTGATTAAGAAATGTAGACAAAGGTTGCCCTAGCTCGTAATCTAACCTTGTTGACAAGCTTGTACAAATTTCTCTAAAAGAACAAAAGGAGTAAGTCTAATGTTTGGTTTTATCAAAAATTTCTTCGGCGGTATTTTCGGCTTTTTCGGCAGACTGTTGGGCTTGAAAAAGTCTGAATATTTCCTAGATTTGGGCGAATCGGGAGCTAAGGAACCAGCAAAAGTTGCGCCTGCGAAGGCTGAACCTGTTGCGATCGCACCGGCAAAAGTTGAGTCTGTTAAGTCTGAAAAGTCTGAGAAGTCTGAGAAGTCTGAACCTGCTAAGAAGGCTAAGGTAGAGAAAAAGTCTAAGAAAGAAAAGGAACCAGTCGCTAGCGTTCCTGCTAATATTCAGGAACCCGTAAAGGTACCTGCAGCGGCAGCAACTAACGGGAAAGTGCCGAGTCAAGCTGAACCAATTCGGACTTTTGCTCCTAATAATTTAATGCCGACACCAACTGGAAGTCGTCGGAGCCCTGGCCCCAGCATGAACAATTTCCGGGAAATGGCTCGTCAGGTGAAAACGAAATAGGAAATTGGGAATTGATAATAGGGAATTGGGCATGGGATAATTCCCAATGTTGGCGTTAACAAATTAAAAATGGGATTCCTCATTTTTAACAAGACAGACGGGAATTCCCCCACTATAGCGTACCCGCTTAGTGGGGGATGAAAGCCCAGCGAGTTGAAGATTGCCCCGCCCAATAATCTGACTCTTCGTACCTAGACGGCATGAGGCGGGGCATGAGAAAACGAGCAAATTCCTTGCCTTTGTCCAATCATTGTATTATGATATTTATCACTAACCTAAGTTCCTGGTAATGTACCAAGCTCATAAACTCCGAATCTATCCAACGACCGAACAGCAGATATATTTGGCTGGTGCTTTTGGTTGCTGTAGATGGTTCTGGAATTATAGCTTGAATCTGTGCCAAGAAACCTATTAAACTACTGGAAAGGGCTTGACAAGAGGTGCTATTCAAGGTTTACTTCCTCATCTCAAAAAGGAATATCCTTGGCTAAAGTCAGCCTATTCTCAGTGCCTACAAGTGGTGGCTCTAAACCTGTCAACTGCCTACAAAAACTTCTTTGACAAACGGGCGGGCTATCCTAGTTTCAAATCAAAGCATGGTAGGCAATCGATTAGTTATCCTCAGAATGTCAAGCTAGGTGATAATATAATCAAACTTCCCATCATTGGTGAACTCAATTGTCGTATTTATCGGTCAATAGAAGGTACTATCAAAACAGTTACTATCTCCAAAAATACCGATGGCAAATACTATGCTACTGTCTTAGTTGATGATGGGCAAGAAACACCTGAAGGGAATGCTGATGGTAAAGCTATTGGCTTGGATGTTGGGCTGAGAGATTTTTGTGTGACCAGCGATGGTAGTAAATATGCCAATCCCAGACATCTCAAGAAGCATAGCCGCAATCTGAAGCGGAAACAGCAGAAACTCAGCCGCCAACAAAAAGGTAGTAACCGGAGAAATAAAGCTAGAAAATTAGTGGCTAAAGTTCACTCTAAAGTTAAAAGAGTGCGCGAAGATTTCCTGCACAAGCTATCCCGCAAGATAGTCAACAAAAACCAAGTTATCGCAGTAGAAAATCTCAACGTAAAGGGCATGATACGAAATCACTGCCTAGCAAAAGCAATTAGCGATGCTGGATGGGGGATGTTTGGGACAATGCTCAAGTATAAAGCTGAGAAAGTCGGGAAACTCTATATCGAGATCGACCGATTCTTTCCTAGTTCTAAAACTTGCAATAATTGTCTCCATAAAGTATCGTCCATGCCTTTAGACGTTCGCCATTGGAATTGCCCTAAATGTGGTAGCTGCAACGATAGAGACATCAATGCAGCAAAAAATATCAGGGATGAAGCCTTGCGGATTTGGGCATTGGGAACCAGTGCTTCTGCCAATGGAGGGGATGTAAGTCGTGGTGGCAAGCCTTCGGTTTTGTCGGGCGCAATCCCCCGTGAAGTTGGAAGCCCCCAGTATATCGGTACTCCGATTGCTGGTGGGTAGTTCACCTCTTTGTTCTATTCCCTATTTTCTGGGTTTCTGAGGAAGGCTAATGCGCTGTATAGCTGAAAAGCTGAGTCCCAAGGAGTTTCGGATTTGCGATCGACTTCTATATGAGATTCGATCTTGCTCAACATATTAGTGTAATCGAGCACTGTCTCGGCAAAGGGCGTAAATTCTGACCAAACTGTAACGTCAAGCTGGCGATCATCGAATATTTCCAGTAAGTTATTCCAGTTAATTCGGGTGGTACTTTGAGGAATTTGTTTAGAGTTTTTGACTCTGGATGTTTTGTTTTTCTGGTTCGGTGAAGTGGGGAGCTCGGCTGAAGCTTTGGTGAAGTCAACTCCCTGTTGAAATTCGTAACTTTGGTCGCAAATTCGCAGAATGCAGTTTCTGCTGGGAATGTGCAAGTCACAGATTTGAGCGTAATCTTGCCTGATTTCTTTGTGGCGAAATTGCTCGGTTCTTCGGTTGGGGGAGTAGTCCATGACTTCGATGAACATCGGCAACAAGCCTTCTACTCTTTGGGTAACTTCTGACCAGTTGAATTCGATCGCACCGAGTCGATCGAATTTATCTTTGCAAACAACGGCTGGGGAAGAGAGAGACTGGAAGTGTTGCACTCGGAAGATTTGGATTTTTTCAATATCGCTTAGGGTTGCCCAAAATACGGGAATGCCAGCGTTGAGGAGTTCTTGACCGTAAATTCGGAGTTCGGCGATGGGGCCAGTTTTGTAGAGTCTCCAGCCGCGGCTTTGGATTTGCATCCGGGTTGTGTAGGCGTCGATTTTAAAGATTCTGCTGATATTTTGAATGGCGGCGGGTTTGTTTTCGGGACTCACGGGTTCGAGGATGAGGAGTCCGGGTTCGAGGTTGCTGGGGTCGTTTTTGGCGGTTTCTATGGCTTGTTGGCGGAGGTTTTGTTGGGCGATTTCAATCCGTTGAATGCCTTGGCGGGTCTGGGAGACGATTTTGGGGTTGGTGATGTCGCGGAGTATTTGTTTGTAGGTTGTTTGGGCTTTTTCGAGGTTGTTGGTGAGTTCGTAGTAACGGCCGATGTAGTATTGTACCCAGGGATTTTCGGGGGATTCTTTTTGCAGTTGTTTGATGAGTTGGGCTGCTTGTTTGTAGTCTTTACCCTCTAGGGCGGCGGCTATTTGGTTGATGTCTGTCATGGGGTTTACGGGAATGGCGTTGTTTCTATCTTGGCTGATGTTTGGTTGGTTTCGCCACTGGTTAACAATTTTGGCTCTTGTGTTAACTTATAGATAGGGCTTGCTGAATAATTGATCGCTTTTTGACGATCGGGAGTGATCGATTATTCAACCAGAGTTAAAGATGAGTTTTTCTTGCCTCATTTTGAGTGAAATATAAGCGCAAATTATCTGAAACCCAA
>Ga0163154_10000356_pt1 | contig 68510 bp, 55 predicted proteins | sample OliLakLV19MP9P1_FD_148649 | JGI IMG/M metagenome (GOLD analysis project Ga0163154, IMG submission 148649) | Freshwater microbial mat bacterial communities from Lake Vanda, McMurdo Dry Valleys, Antarctica - Oligotrophic Lake LV.19.MP9.P1 | ecosystem: Environmental > Aquatic > Freshwater > Lake >... | reverse complement strand
CCGCCGCCAAGTCACCGTAGGCAGTCCCCAGATTGTACTGCGTCATGGCGTAGTTGAGCGGGGCGGCGTCCGTCGTGTAAAAGCGCAGCGCCTCACGGTACGCATCGACCGCGCGGCGCAGATTGATGGCGCGGCTGCCGAGCGGATGATTCATATACACGATGCCGATGCTGTTCCACAGCGCCGCCCGCGTCGCGTCGTCCAACGCCGCGCGCCGATCCTCCAGCGCCGTGAACCAGTCCAACAACTGCCCCCAACGCGCGCGGTTTGCCAAGAGATTGATGCACGCATTCGCCAGCCGGAACGCCGCCGCCACATCGTTCCCACCGTCGCCGCCAAGCGCCCATGCGAACGCCGCCGCGAACTCATCGCTGTCCGCGTCCATCACCAGATAGCGATCATAGCGCGTCTGATCGTCGTCAACCCTTTGCGCGAACGCCTGATAGTAATCGTAGTGCGCGCGGCGGGCGTCCGCGTCCGTCCCGGCGGCGATCCGCACCAGTTCATCGATCTGGTAGCGCGCGGCGTTGGGGTCGAAGCGCAGGAAGTTGAATGCGCGCAGGGTTTTCACCGCGTCGGCGAAGGCATCCGCGTCGAGTCCGCTGATCGCGCGCGCCGCGTCCTCGTCGAATAAGCCCACACACGCCGTCAAGCGCCGCAAGCAGGCGCGCGCTTGTCCCCCGTCGCGCCCGTCCATCTGTTTCAGCGTGATGCCGATCATCTCGTTCAGCGCCTCCGCCGCGTGCTGGCTCGTCAGGGCGCGCAGTTCGGTCAGCACCGACTCCGCGCCGAAATCGCTCAGCTTGATCACAGCGAACTCGATCAGGCGCGGGTGATAGCGCGCCGCCGCGCCGAATGCCGCCGCGTCGAATGGTTGGGGCAGCTCCACATCCTCCGCGCGCGCCATTTCGATCACCACGCGCGCGGCGTCGTCGGGATGCAGCGTCGTCGGCTGGAGCTTGCGCGAACGCCTGACCTCGCCCCACGTTTCGCGCGCCGTCACCAGCACCGCCGCGCGCCGTTCGCGCAAATCCGCGATCCATTGTACGAAGTCGGCGCGGCGTTCGCGCGGGACGGCTTCGGCGTTGTCCAAGACCAGCAGCAGCCGTCCATCGGTGGGAACACGCGCGAGGGCGGCGGCGGGTGTTTGCAGCGACTCGTCGCCATAATGCCGCCGCAGTTGGATCAGGATTTCTTCCGCGAAGGTGACTTCCGACAGCCGCAGCCAGACCACGCCGTCATAATCGCCCGTTTGCATGACTGCATAGGCGAGGCGGCTCTTGCCCAGTCCGCCGACGCCGACAATGAACAGGACGCCCGCCTGTAACTCGGTGAACGCTGTTTGCAAATCGGCGTCGCGCCCGATCATGTCGATGCCATAGGAGGCGAAGCGGTCATCAACGGTGTGGGTGATGCGCTTGGCGGGCGGCGGCGGTGCGGGCTTGGCGCGTCCGGTCAGCGCGGCGATCAACGTCGGCAGATTGGCGGTGTAAGTGGCGGCGCGCAGATCGATGTACTGCGCCTTGATGAGCTTCATCGGCGCGCAGTCCGCCCAGTGATTGCCCGCCGCCCACATCGCAAAGATCGGACAGCGGCGCGCTTCCGCAATAGCGAGTTCCGCCCCAACGAAGTTGGACAGGGCGGCGGCGGGCGATCCGACGTAGACGACGACGGACGCGGCATCGATGGCGGTGCGGATGGCGGTTTCCCAATTCGGCGTCCCCGCTTCCAAGCCGCTCTCATCGATCCAAACGGTGACGCCGCTGCGCTGTATGTCCGCGATCAGCCGCGTTACGAATGCGCGGTCGTCATGCGCGTAAGAGATGAAAACGTGCTGTTTGCCCGCCAGCGGCGCGGGCAGCAGCGGCGCGATCAACGCCGCGATCCAGCCGTCGATACGCGCTTGGTCGCCGACGCGCGGACGGAACGCCCTCAACAACGCGGCGAGCGCGGGGGTTCCCGACTTGATTTCACCGAATTTACGGAGTGTGTCCACCAACAGCGCGCTAAAATCGGCGTCTGTCCCGCCATATTCGATGGCTGGACGGTCTGTAAAGTCGGGGAACGCCATGCTCAAGAGCGCGCGGCGTTCGCTCTCGCCGCCGACGCGCAGCGTCAGCATGGCGATGATCGATTGGATGTCTTCGGTGGATAGATTCGACATGGATGCAGCACTCGCGGCTCGGAGTCACGTTCGATAATGACGCTGTACGCGACTATAACGCGCCCAGTATGATCGGCGCAAATCGGCGACCCGCTCGCCCCTACGGCATGATCTCCATCGTCCCGACGGGAATCAGCGTCGCCGCGTTGCCGTCGGCGTCAACGGCGGGCAAATATGCGAACGCCGCGTCTTGGATGCCCACCAACACCGTATAGATGCCCGTGGGCGCGTCGGACGTGAACTGCATCGGGCAGCCGTCGAAGTAAAACCGCTCGCCGCGCACCCACGCGGCGGCGTAGCGCGTCGTGACGTTGCAGGTCGTCTCGTAGCCCGTCGCGGCGTGGCGAAAGACGAAGATGCGCGCGCTGGCGTCCGGGTTGGGCGTGGTCACGAACCAATTCAGCGACGGCACGACCGTTTCACCGCGTCGGACGGGCGGCGGCGCGTTGAATTTCGTGATTTGATACGCGCCGCCAATCACGCCGAACGAATCGGGACAGGACGGCGCGCGCGTCAGCGGGGCAGCGGTCACGCCCAAGCTGAACGTGGGCGGCGACTCGACTGGAATCAGCGCCCCGTCCGCGTCGAATGTCAGCCACGACAGCACAATCGGCGCGCCCGCGTCCAGCGGCGCGGCATCCAGCGGACAATACGGCACACGCAGCGGCACGCGGATCGCGTCGCCGGGCGTCCAGCGCGTGCTTGGATAGGCACCATCGAGCGGCGCAAACTCGCACGACGCTGCGCCGCCGAGCGTCACGCGCGGGATGAAATTGGCGTTCAGCGGCACGTCGGTCGTCACGATCAGCGTCACAGCGACGCTGCTGCCGTCGCTGTCGGTCTCGTAGCCGAGAAGCTGCGGACTCGCGCCGTCGATCAGCGCCGCCGCGCGCGTCATGCCAGCGGCGCGCGGCACGACCGGATCGGGCGGCGTTTCGGCGGCGATCCGTGCGACGCTGAGCGCGCCGACGATCAGAAAGGGGAGCGCGATCAACAGCAGCACCGCGCCCCCTCGCCCCCGTTCCATGTCAAGCGGGGGAATCGCCGCCGCGCGTTCCCCCTTCGCCCTGCGGGACAAGGGGGTAGGGGATGCGGGCAGGATCAGCGCCGCCCCCATCCCCACCAACAGCGCGAACGCGGGCAAGCCCGGCAGGTAATAGCGCAATGGCGCAAAGATGAAGCTGGTATTGTAGAGCGTCGTGTTGGCATCGCTGGCAATCGTGATGTTGCGCACGATCACCAAGCCCGCGGCGATGCCCGCCGCCAGCCACAGCACGCCGAACGCTTGGCGCGTCGTCCGATCCGTGCGGCGCAGGAACGCCAGCGCCGTCCCCGCCAGCGCCAGCACGATCAACACGGCGGGCAGCCAGCCGTACAGCCGCGCAAGGATCGCGCGCGGGCGCAGTGCCTCCATCAGATTCATGCTGTCGTGCCACGTCTGATCGAAGATGCCAACCAGCGTGACGACCGGCAAGCGAAAATCGCGCAGCGTGTTCAGCACGATCTGATCGAGATTGTCGTAGCGCCCAAGCACGCTGCCATAGCGCGCCAGATTGAACGCGCCGATCCCGAATGCTAGCGCGATCAAGCCGACCACGCTGACGCCCGCCAGCAGCAGCGCGCGGCGCTGGCGTCCCGACGGCTGCCCCAATGCGCGCCCGATCACCACCAGCGCCAGCACGCTGCCATCGAACGCCATGACCGCCCATCCGGGCAGCCGCGTCAATGCCGCCAGCGCCGCCGTCGCTGCGATGGGCAGCCGCGTCGCCAGCGTAACCTTGCCCGTCAGCAGGCGCGCGACCGCGTACAAATTCGCTGCCGCCACCGCCAGCAGCAAGACATCGTTACTGATGATGGCGCTCTGCCGCGCTAACGTCGGCTCGAACGCCAACAGCGCCGCGCTCAACAACGCCGCACTTGGATACGCCGGAAACAGCCGCCGCGCCGTCGCATACATGAAACCGACCGCGATCAGCGCCATTGCCACGCCCAACAGCCGCAGCGCATAGCCCGCCAGTGCCGCCCCTTGCGGCGGAAAATCATACGCTGCCGTCGTCAGCGTCCGCACGGCTGCTTCATTCGCGCCGCCGGGACAGATCAAGAGCGGTTGGATGCCGGGCGGCGTGGGTGCGCCATCGTCGAACAGCCCGACCAGCGGCGCGCTCAGCAGAAAATACAAGACAGGCTGCGTCGCTTGGCGGATATCGGCGTCACCGTCGGCATAATCGGCGGGGACGGGCAAGCGGTGGTTGACGTTGAGGAAACGCGCGACGTTGAAGAAGTCTGCCTCGTGATCCTGCCACAGCGGCATCGACAGCGCGAAACCAACGCCGATCACCGCTTGGATCAGCCAGATCGCCACCAACAGGCGCGGAAAGGGGCGCGCCGTCGCGCGACGAGTTGTCGAATTTGCACGTCTAGCGTCAGTCAACTTTGCGCCGTCCTTGAACTTGATGGATCGCGCTGCCTGTGTTCAAATAACCATCATGAACGATAGATCTGATAAACCATGACATCACATGCGCTTGACTGGGATAACGTCCCCTACTTCGTCGGGTTGAACGCCGCCGCGCGTCAGCGTGTGCTGGAATCGGCGCGTCAGCATGTCTATCAAGCGGGCGCAGTGATCTTCCTCGAAGGCGATCCGTGTGCGGGATTTTACATCATCTTGGACGGGATGGTACGCCTTTATCGCACCAACGCCGAAGGACGGCTGCACACGCTCGGTCTGCTGCGTTCGCCGTCCACGTTCAACGAAGTGGCAGCCGTCGATGGCGGTGCGAACCCGCTCAACGCGGTGGCGGTCACGCACACGGTGGCGCTCGTCATCTCGCACACGCAGTTGTTGAACTTGATGGCAACGGAACGCACCTTGCTCGCCAACATGGTACAGGCGATGGCGCACGTCAACCGTGATTACTTAGAGCGGTTGGAGGATATGACCTTCCGCACGATTCCATCACGCTTGGCGAAATTGTTCCTGCGTGAGCCGTCGTACAGCGATCAATTCTGCGAGACGCCGACCCAGCTCACGCAAGAGGAAATTGCCGCCATCTTGGGGACAACGCGCGAGGTCGTCGGGCGCGCCATGCGCCTGCTGCTCAACGCCGGGCTGCTGCGTAAGCAGGGGCGCTATGTCGGCGTCGCGGATCGCCTCGGATTAGAGCGGTTGGCTGAGACGAACATTGTGCCAGAAGTCGATTTAACCCGTGTTAACCTCTGAGAGTCGCGGATGAATTTTTCATGCGCGCAGATGTTAAAGTCGATCTTCAAATCCTACAAAAGTTCCAGACAGGCGCGTTAAACTACGCTATCCTTCACTTCAACAACGAACGTCAACCTGAACTGAAGGATCCTCTCCATGACGCATATTATCACCAGCCTGTGCTTGCGCGACGGCGCCTGTGTCGAAGTTTGCCCCGTCGAGTGCATCGTTCCCGGACAGCCCGAAGCGGAATGGCCCTGGTACTTCATCGACCCGGATACCTGCATCGACTGCGGCGCGTGCGTACCGGAATGCCCGTTTGAGGCGATCTTCATCGAGGAAGAAGTCCCGGCGGAATATGCGCTGACCGCCAATCAAGAATATATCCCCTTCGATACGAAGGCGCGCAGCAAAGCGGCGGGTGGCGAGGTGCTTGACCTGACCAACGACATCAAGCCGAACTACGACTTCTTCACCAAGGGTCCCGGCTACGACGCGCTGGCATAAGTGCATCAAAGCAGTGCTGAGTACCGAGAAAACATCAGATACGGACGACGGACAGGGGGTTGCCCTGTCCGTTTTCTATTCGATGGCGGACAAGCGTGCGCATCGGGGTTCAGACCCCATTTCACGCCCATGCTTGAAATGCTTAAGAAACTGAGATATGAAAATCAGATCATCTCCGCTTAAAATTAATTTACCTTACTCTATTAGAATACAGGCATGATGAACCCGTCAAACACGCCAATGACGATTGGATTCTCTAATCTCAGCGAAAAACTGGGCTTCACCGTCACAGTGCGCGAAGGGCTGCAAACCGCTGTCGCCGCGCATCCCCATATTCGCTTGCTCACCTACGACAACAACATGAATAACGAACAAGCGATGATCAATGCGCGCGCCTTTGCCGATGCGCCCGTCGATATCGCCATCCTCTTTCACCTCGACGAGCGCGCCCTGCCCAATATCGCCAATGTCCTGCTGCGGAAGCAAATCCCCGTCATCACCATCGACATTCCGATTGCGCCGTGGGTAACGTACTATGGCGCGAACAATGAGCAAGCTGGACGCTTGGTGGGCGAGGCGCTCGCCAAGTGGATCAAGACCCATTGGGAAGGCAGGGTCGATAAGATCGTCCTCATGACCGAATATCGCGTGCTGGCAGATGTGCGCAAACGGCTCGATTACGCGCTGGCGGCGGTACGCGATGCGATCATCTTCTCGCCCGACGATGTGCTGTTTCTGGACAGCGGCAATCTGCGCGAAAGCGCCGCTGAACACTTCGCCCCCACATTGGCACGCTGGGACACATTTCACCGCATCGCCGTGATCGGCTTCAACGATGATACGGCGCTTGGCGCGCTCGATGCCGCGCGCGCCGTTGGGCGCGAGAACGATGTGGTGGTCGTCGGGCAAGGCGCGGACTTGGCATTGAACGAATTTCGTCAGCCCAGTTCGCGCTTGATCGCCTCGACCGCCTATTTCCCGGAACGCTACGGCGCTCACCTGCTCCATCTAGCGCAGCGCATCGTCGCGGGCGAGAGCGTGCCGCGCAAGAATTACGTCGAACATCAAGTCGTCACGCCAGAGAATGTCGAGTCATTCACGTCGTCATAAGCGGACTGTCGTCCGTTTTCTCATGAACCGTTCATCCACAGCGCGCTGCTCGTGTGCTATTCTCATAAGCGGACTATCGTCCGTTTGAGAAGATATCATCTGACCGCTTTGGCGGCAGCACCCCCCCAGATGGGGCGAGGAGCAAAATCATGGCGACATGGACATTCGATCCGACACACTCGAGCGCAAGTTTCTCCGCAAAGCACTTGATGATCACGACGGTTCGCGGCAGCTTCAAGAAAGTCACCGGTTCGATTGAATACGACCCCGCCAATCCAACCGCGACCACAGTGATCGCGGAGATCGACGCCGCCAGCATCGATACCGGCTTGACGGATCGGGACAACCACCTGCGCAGCCCTGATTTTCTCGATGCGCTCACTTTCCCGCTGCTGACGTTCAAGAGCAAGAACATTCAGCACACGACCGATACCACTGCGAAAATCACCGGCGATCTGACGATCCGCGGCATGACGCGCGAAGTCGTTTTGGATGCGGAACTGTTGGGCATTCAAACCGATCCCTTCGCCGGGTCGCAAAAAGCCGGCTTCGTCGCTGAGACCAAGATCAACCGCGAGGATTGGGGCTTGGTCTGGAACGTCGCGCTGGAAGCGGGCGGCGTGTTGGTGGGCAAAGAGATCAAAATCACGCTGGATGTCGAAGCGGTCAAGGTCGCTGAAGCCGTCCCCGCGTAGTCATCGGTTGAAAAATACAACCCTCACCCCCTCAACGCCGCCGATGTCCTGCGGCTGATGGGGTGAGGTTCACGTTCGCGTTTTGCATCCCTACGCGCTCCGGTGTATCCTGAACGGATAAAGTTCGGATACAAGGGCGGAAACAGATGCGACGAGTCGGGCGTAGACTGCGATTGATCGGCTTAATGGCGCTGTTGGCATTGAGCATGGCGGGTTGTTTCCGTCCGGCGGGTGACGCCATCGAGCCGACGGCGGGCGATATATCGGTTCAGCCGACGAGTATTCCGGTCGATAGCCCGACCGACCTTCCCGCGTCCGACGGCGTGACCGCTGACGCGCCCGCGATGAACCCTTTCGATACAACGTCCACCGCTAACGCGATGTTGGCGCAAATGACACCCACCGTTGGCGGCACGATTGATGTGCTGCTCGATACGCCGAGCGCGTTCCCCGTTCCCGCTGACGCGACCGTAACCCCCGACATGCAAATCTTGAATATTCAGACGGTCGCAGCCGAGACCGCACTCGCTGGCGGCGGCGGCGCGAGCGTCCCCGCATCGCCGACGCCAGATGCGAACACCAACGCGGACGCGATCACGCCGCAGATCATCACGGCGACAGCGGTCTATATCACGCCGGGCGCGCCACAAGTCCCCGTCACGCTCCCCACGGCGCTGGCGCTCCCCACCGATGTCGTGATTGACGACAACAGCCCGTCGGGCGATGGCGCACCAAGCGCGGACGCCACGTCTGTGCCCGGCTCCATCGTGAGCGACGCAGACGGCTGTTACTACATCGTCGAGGCGGGCGACAGCTTATACGGCATCGCCATCAACAACGGCTTGGCGCTCGACGAACTGCGCGCCGCCAACAGCGATGTCAATCCGCAGGCGCTCCAAATCGGACAGCGGCTGCTGCTGCCGTCATGCGATTCCGCCACCAATGCGCCCTCCCTCCCCAATGCGACGCTGCCGCCGGGTGTTGTGCCGTCTGCCACCTTCCAACCGAGCGCGACGCCGATCATCGAAGGGGTGGCATATACAGTACAACCGGGTGATACCGTCTCCGCGATTGCGTCGCGTTTCAACGTGACCATCAACGCGATTGTGCGCGCCAATACGTCACTGCAAGGCAACCCGAACTTGCTGCGCGTCGGACAAACATTGATCATTCCCGTCCCGGCGACGGCGACGCTGCCGCCGACGCTCCCTTCCACACCGACGCGCGCGGCATCGCTGCCCGTTGGCTCACCGATTGAACCCGTCGGCGGCGCGACCGCGACAGCAGGAGGTTGATCATGGCTGAATCGGTCTCGTTCGACCGTGCGGCGTCGTATTACGACCAGACGCGCGGCTTTCCGTCCGGCGTCGAAACCGACGTCGCGCAGGTGTTCATGCAAGCGGCGGCGTATGGCGCTGCCCCCGTCCAAACGGCGCGCGTCCTCGAAATCGGCGTCGGCACGGGGCGCATCGCACTCCCACTCGCGCCACACGTCGGATCGTACACGGGCATCGACCTGTCAACAGCGATGATGGCGGTGTTACGCGCGCGCCAAACCGTCCCGATCACGCTGATTCAGGGCGACGCGACGCGGCTGCCGTTCGCGGCTGGCGCGTTCGATCTGGTGGTTGCCGTCCACGTCTTTCATCTGATTGGCGATCCGGGCAGCGCGCTGCGCGAACTAGCGCGCGTCCTGCGTCCCGGCGGCGTCCTGCTGCACGGCTGGAACATGGACGGAGACGATGAAACGCTGCGCGACGTGTGGAATCGCGCCGTCGGCGTGAACGACCCGCGCACGCGCCATCTGCGCAACGACATCATCCCGCAGCATGGTTGGACGCCCGTCAGTGAGCCGCTGACGTTCAAGTATCCGGTGGAGCGCACGCCGCAGTTGTTTATCGATACCATGCGGGCGCGCGTTTGGTCGGCGTGCTGGTCGATGTCCGATGAACAGCTTGCGGCGGGCGAACGCGCGGTTTTGGCGCATATCGCCGCGCGCGGCATCGATATTACACAATCCATCGTGACAGATGCCGGATTCGTCGTGCAAGGATTCGCGCCGCCGCTTAACGCTTAAACGAACGCGCGCCGTGCATCACGCGAACGAGCATGTCCACGCGGGCAGATCGAGCGTGCCATAGATGATGTAGAGATAATGCTGTCCGGCGCGCACATTCAAATTGTTGATCGCGATCAAGCTGCCCCGTGCGCTCATGGCGCTGACTGGATCGAACGTCCCGGCGCTGAAATCGAGGACGCCCGCCCGCACGTCGAAGCATCGATATGGCTTTCCTGATTACTCACCACTCGTTAGGCAGCACTCCCTTTATTTTCGCACGACTTCCCACGCCAAATGATTGATTTCCGGCAAAATGAGCTTTTCCAACGCGACTTGCACGGCGTTCGGGCTGCCGGGCATCGAGAACACCAGCGTTCCCTTGTAAACGCCCGCCGTCGCGCGACTGAGCATCGCCGCCGCGCCGACTTCGGCATAGCTCAACGCGCGGAACAATTCGCCGAAGCCGGGCAGCGTCTTTTCGAGCAGTCGGCTGATCACGTCATAGGTCGTATCGCGCGGACTGATGCCTGTGCCGCCGTTGAACAGGATGATGCGCACGGCGGAGAGCGCCGCCAATTCGTCCAACGCCGCCGCGACTTGATCCGGCTCATCCTTGATCAGTCGATACGCCGCGACGAGGTGTCCGAGTTCCGTCATGCGCCGCTCGATGTACTGACGGTTCGCATCGGTGTCCGGCGTGCGCGTGTCGCTGACGGTGACGATTGCCAGCGTGACCGGATCATGCCCCGCTTTTGTTCGATGTTCGCTTGCGCCCATGTGATAATCGCTTTCTCTATTAGGCGCAAAGGGTAGCGCAAAATCGCTCGCTCTGCTTCATGTCCGCGCCCCATGCGCTTCTGTTTGCAGATTTCGCCGCGCTGACTGATAATTTGCATAAGTGCATAACGATTCGATCATAAGAGGTGAACGATGGCAAATCGTAGACGCTGGGCGTGGGCGGCGCTGTTGACCCTGTTATTGGGGCTGACGGCGCTGCCGCGCGGCACCGTGACGCGCGTAGCGGCGCAGGACGAAAGGACGGCGGCGGGAGTCGCCGCCTTCGAGGGCGGCGAAGCGGCAGCCGACGATGAATTGGTCTTGCGCCAACAGCCGCCCATCTTGGGGATCGTGCGCAACTTCGTCGTCAACAATCTGGGCGATGCCGCCGATGCCAGCTTGGTCGATGCGGTGTGCGCGACGGCGGGCGGGGTCTGTACCTTGCGCGCCGCGCTCCAAGAGGCAAACAACAGCGCCGACACCGATACGATCCAGTTCAACGTGAACGGAACGGTTGTACTGACCAGTGCGCTGCCCGCGATCACGGCGTCCATCAGCATTGATGGCACGGGGAACAATGGCGCGGCGGTGACGGTTCAGGGCATCGGCGCGGGCGTCGGCATCTTCGTGATCAACAACAGCGCCAATTTCACGCTGCGCGATATCATCTTGACCAACGCTGACGGCAGCGTGCGCAACAATACCGGCGGGACGATCACGCTGGAGCGGATCGAAGTCACCAACAACGACTTTTTGACCTCTGCCATCTCCAGCACCAGCACGACCGGGACGCTGATCCTGCGCAGCAGCACGCTGTACGACAACAACGGCGGCTTATTCACGCGCGGCGTCGCCAGCAGCGGTACTGCGATCATCGTCAACTCGACCATCAGCGGCAACGCCAACAGTGGCAATGCCAACAGCGTCGGCGCGGGCGTGATGGCCATCGGCGCGCTCGGCAATATCAGCATCATCAACAGCACGATTGCCAACAACAGTTCGCCCGGCGGCGGCGGCAACCTATCCAGCGTCAACAGCGGCACGATCACGCTGACCAACAGCATCATCGCCAACGCGCCGAGCGGCGGCGACTGTGGCACGGCGGGGACGGGCGGCAGCTACGCCAGCGGCGGCTTCAATGTCTCGTCGGACAACACCTGTACGGTGTTGACGCAGCAAAGCGATGTACGAAATACCAACCCCCTGCTCGGCGCGCTGGCGCTCAACGCGCCCGGCACGACGCGCACCCACGCGCTGCTGCACAACAGCCCCGCCGCCGAACGCGGCAGCAACGCCATGTGTCTATCGCCCCAAGTCGGCGGCGTCGATCAGCGCGGCGTATTGCGCCCGCAGTTCACCACTTGCGACACGGGCGCGTATGAAGTCGACCAAACGCTGGTGGTGGATCGCACGGATGATACGGGCATCGATGGATGCAGCAGCGTGGCGAATGACTGCACGCTGCGCGGCGCGATTGGGCTTGCCAACAATCTCGCCGGATGGCAAACCATCGCCTTCAACATTCCCGGCGCGGGCGCGCGCACCATCACGCTCGGCGGCGGCTTGGTCGTCACCACGCCCATTGTGATCGATGGCACGACCCAGCCGGGCTACGCGGGAACGCCGCTGATTGTACTGGACGGGGTAGATCAGACCTTCGATGCACTCACGCTGGCGACCTACAATCAAGTGATCGCTCTGTCAGTGGTACGCGCCGCCATCGGGATCGTGGTGGCGAATAACGCAGAGAGCGTCAACATTCAGCGCAGTTACCTTGGTGTGCTGCCCGACGGTGTGACCGGACAAGGCAATTTGACCGGGATTCAAGTCAGTCCCGGAGCAGCCAGCGCCATCGGCACCAATTTGGATGGTGTGAACGACGCACTCGAAGGCAACTTGATCGCGGGCAACACCGATTTCGGTGTCGTTCTGCGCGGGTTCAACACGCTGTTTGGCAACACCATCGGCTTGAACACGGCGGGTAATCCGCTGCCCAACGGCGTCGGCGTGTATGTTGGCGACTCATTCAATTTCATTGGGCGTTCCGATGTGGACTTGAATACCGTTCGCAATATCATCGCGGGCAACGCGGGCGATGGCATCCAAATCACCGCGAATGCGACCAACGTGTGGATATCGCGCAACGCCATCTATGCGAATGGCGGCTTGGGTATCGACCTTGCTCCCGACGGCGTGAACCCCAACGACGATGACGATCCCGATATGGGCGCGAACGACGGGCAGAACAGCCCGATCATCCTCGCTGGATCACCAACCGGGCTTCAATTCAGCCTGAACAGCGACCCGAACAACACGTTCCGCCTCGAATTTTTCGCCAACGATACCTGCGATGCCAGCGGAACGGGCGAAGGGCAGTACTATTTAGGCTTTGCACAAGTCCAAACGGACGGGCTGGGGGATGTGAGCGGCATTTTCGCTTACAATGTGCTGTCGCTCCCGTCCAGCCGCCGCAACTTCACGGCGACCGCAAACGATAATATCAATACGTCCGAGTTCTCTAACTGTCTGCCCGTCGTGATCTCCAATTCGCCCACGCCGACCGTGACGCTCACCCCCACGCGCACGAACACGGCGACCATGACCTACACGCCGACCGCCACGGGTTCGCCCACCATCACGCGCACAGCGAGCGCCACGGGGACAGCGACCGCCACCACCACCGCGACGCGCACGACGACCACCACCATGACCATAACCCCCACGATGACGCTCACCCCCACGCCTGATCCGTGCGTTCAGATGGGGGCGGCGCTGATCGGCAACGGTGATTTCAGCGCCGGATTAAACGGCAGCTTGCCGCCCTGTTGGGGCGCGGACGGCGGCATCAGCGTGAACGTCAACAGCGGTGTTGCAGAGCTGAACTACGTCAATCCCGGCTCGGTCTTGCTGCAAACGCGGAATGTTGCCCAAGCAGCGGACGCCCCGCTCAAAGCGCAGTTCGATCTGGGCAATTCCAGCAGCATTCGCCGTCGCATCAGCGTCTTGATCCATCCCAGCAACTTCAGCGATTTGTTCGTGTGTACCTTCTGGCTCGCGCCGAGCAGCCCGCTGCAAACGTACCAGATGGAAACCCACACCACCCGCGCATGGAGCGACACAACGATCTCGTTCTATCCCGCCAGCATGACGGGCGGCGGCGGCGCGACGCTGCTGGATAATGTCTCGTTGAGCGCCAATCCATCCGGCAGCACAGAAACTATCGTCTGTGACGATCCAACCGCCCCTAATCCAGCGAGCGGCGCGGACAGCGCCAACCTGATCGTCAACGGTAATTTCGCGGCGGGCGTGACGAATTGGGGCGTCTTCAATCCGGCGGGCAATTTCTTTCAGAACAACGCAGCAAATGGCGTGTTCGCGTTCTACCGCAGTGGGACGACCGCCGAACAAGCGCCGTCGCTGTTGCAGAACACGGGCAATACGAGCGTGGGCGCGGGCGCGATCCTCGAACTGCGCTTCGATTTGGGCAATTCGAGCGAACAATGGATGCGCGTCACGCCGCTGATTCATGCCAGCGACTTCAGCGACTTGCAGGTTTGCACCTTCTGGGTGCCGCCGAACACGTTCAGCGCGGCATATGTCGTGCGAACGTTCACGACACAAGCCTGGACGAGCGGCGCGACGGTTTCGTTCTATCCCTCGTCGGCGTTCCCATCCGATCCGGGTGGGCGCGCGCAGTTGGACAATGTATCGCTGACGCTGCGTCCGTCGTTGACCATCATCGGGACAGAATGCTACGAGCCGGGCGATCTGCCGATTGGGCTGCCGCTCGTCGATTTCCCGCCGCCCGCACCCACGGCAGCGCCCGCTGCGCCGACGTTGGAACCGACGGCAACCGAGACGCCCGACGGCGTAGAACCCCCGCCCAATGTGACGGCGACAGCAACACCGATTGTCGATGGGGAAGGTGGCGCGGGCGAATAGCGGCGACCTGATTCACCTCACCCCCTGACCCCCTCAGCCACGCTGTGGGGAGAGGGTTGGGCGGTGCGGTGCTTGAAAACCTGTCCGCCCCTCTCCACATGGAGAGCGGCTTGAGGGTGAGAGGCTATTTTACAGCCCGCGCACCGCCGGAATGACCTTCTCGCCCAACAAGTCGATCAGCTTCAAATCGTGCATCTGCGGCGTGTTGAAAATGACATGCTGCACGCCAATTTTCGCCAACGACTCGCAGTAGCGGATCAAGCCGTCCGCCGTGTCACCGTCGGGGACGCGATGCGCGCCGTGAACGACTGTGCGTTCAATGGCATCGTAGTCGCGGTCGTGCGCGTTGCAATGTTCGCGCAGCACGTTCAGCTTGTGCTGGATGCCGTCCACGCCCAAGCCACCGTCGAAATTGCAGGCATCGCCGTACTGCGCCACCATGCGCAGCGTCTTTTTCTCGCCTTCGCCGCCGATCAAGATGCGCGGGTGTGGCTGGCTGAGTGGATGCGGCGAGTCGATGGGTTCGGCAAGCTGATAATGCACGCCCTGATACGGATCGACCGTCGCATCGGCGCGATTCCACATCCGATGCGCGATTTGCAGCGCCTCCTCCAGCCGTTCAAACCGTTCTTTCAGCGGTGGGAACGGCAGCCCCAAACCGCGCGCCTCGCGTTCGTACCATGCTGCGCCGATGCCAAGCCACGCGCGCCCGCCGGACAGCACATCGAGCGTGCTGACGGTCTTGATCAGCGCGCCCGGATGCCGATACACGACGCTCGTGACCAGCGTGCCGAGTTCGATTCGTTCGGTGACGCCCGCCAGAAAGCCGAGCGTGGTGTACGTTTCCAGCATCGGATCGCGCGCATCGCCCGCGAATTCCATCTGGAAGAAATGGTCGATTGTCCACAGGCTGGCGACGCCCGCCGCGTCTGCCGCTTGCGCGATCCGTTTGAGCGTGGGCGCGAAGGTCGAAGCGTCGGCTGACGCACCCTCACCCCAGTTGAACCAAATGAACTGAATGCCAATGCGCATGATGATCGGTCGTCTCCCGTTGGATGGATGATGGGAATTCTAGCGGAGGGCGCGCAGTGGGCGCAATCGCGCGGCGCGAATCCAATTTCCGCGTACAATCATCGCTAAACCGTAATCCGATTTGAAAGGCTGATCGTATGAAACGCTCCCTCGCCTTACTGCTCATCACATTGCTATTCCTCATCACCCCCTTCGCCGTCCGCGCGCAAGCACCTGACGGCGAATTGGCGCTCAATCTGCCGCCCATCATCGTGGAAATCGCGGCGGGCGAGACGCGCACCTACACTTATACGCTGACCGATGCGCGCATCGTCCAGTTGCAAGCCTTCGGACAATCCGCGCAGCCGACGATTACTCTGTTGAGCGCGGACGACATCATCGCGGCACAGACCAACGTCGATGGCGCGTTCACAGTGGCTTTGAGCGCGATTGTGAGCGCGGGAACGTACACCGTCGAGGTTGGGACGGCGAACGACACGAGCGGTCAAGTCGTGATCGTCGTCATCAGTGAGACACCGATTCCATCTGAGCAAATCCTGCCCAACGTGCCGATCAGTGGCAGCATCAGCCCGGAAAACCCCGTCGCACGCTACACGATCAGCGCCGCGCCCAACGCTGCGCGGCTGCTGATCGAAGCCATCCCCGACGGCAGCGCGCCCGATCTGCCGGGCGTGAGCGCCACCCTTGCGGACGCGCTCACAGGCGAAACGTTAGGATCGTTCCGCGCTCCGGTGCGCGGCGCATCGTTCACGATCCCCGCTGGATCGATCAATTACACGGTCGAAATCCGGTTCGCGGGCGGGGCGGCGTCCGGCGAACCGGTCTACAGCGTGTGCCTGGAGGTCGATTTCTCCGGCGCGTGTGAGGCACGCAACGCCGCGCCGCCTGTCGCTACGCTGCCGCCCGCGTCAACGCTCGTTGCGTCAACGCTCGTTGTGCCGACACAAGCCGTCGCCGCCTGTACCGTGACGCCCAACGCGCCCGCGGTCAATATCCGCCAGTCTGCCAGCACGAACGCGCCCATCGTCGGCGCGCTGACGACGGGCATGACTGCTGCGGTGATCGGCATGTCGCCGGATGGCGCGTGGTATGCGGTGCAGGTCAACAGCTTGAACGGTTGGGTCGCGCTGGCGGTCGTGAATGCCACCGGAAACTGCGTCAATGTTGCAATTGTGCAGCCGCCTGCGTTCGTCGCGCCGCCTACTGCTGCCCCGACTCAGCCACCCGCGCCGCCCACTCAGCCGCCATCGGGTCCGTGCCTGATTCGCATCACGGGCGAACTGCTGGTCTATACGCAGCCCACCGCCGATCCGAGTTTCATTTTCGATGAACTTCAGCCGGGTTATGAACTGATTCCCGTCGGGCGGCTGGCGGATAATTCGTGGTGGAAGACCAACTACGCGAATTCGTGGATCGAAACCAGCTTCTTCGGCAATCGCGCCCAAGTCAGCGGCGATTGCAGCGCGCTGCCCGTCGTCGCGGCGTAGCGTCCAAGCAAAACGGGCGTCCTCGATGGGACGCCCCTACGATTTCTCGAATATCCACGTCAGCGGCACGATGCGCCCCTTTTGAATCGCTTTCATCAGCGCCGCATCCGAGGCGAACACCATGCCGTCAATCTCCGTCGCCTCAATCGACACCGTGAAAGCGTCTTCCTCAAAACACCAGGGTTCGACGAGCAGCGTGCTTTCGTCGCCCGCGCGGGGATCGCTGCCGCCCGTCTCCGGCTTGCGGCGCGCGTGATAGACGGTGCCATCGACACCTTGCGCAATCTCGATCTCGCGCCCGTCCGTCGGCAGTTGGCGCTGACACAAAATGAGTGAGAACGAATCGCACCAGTATAATAAGCGATACGCCGCGTCTGCCTCTGCTTTGGTCATGCCCAACGCCTTGCGCCATGCGCGCTGATGCAGTTGTTGTTCCTCCAAAAACGCCACCAAATCGGGCTGATCGAAGTCTTTATAGAGCGTGGTAACGTGCATTGAATGGAGCAGCGCGATGTACTGCCCCTGCTCACGCGCAGACTTAATCAGGTTGCCGGGTTGATGAAGACTTGGCGCACCGAGCTTGAAATCGTTTGGCGCGCCTGCGAGCGTCAGTAAGTTGGTGCCGCCCCATTCGTGTCCGCCGTCGTCATGCTGCAAAACTGCCGCCAGCGTCTCCAACCAGCGTGTTGGGCGCTGATCGACGCGCCAATGCTGCACAATCTGTGCCGCCAACAGCGCGTGCGCGCGTTGATAAATGATTTGCCAGCCCGTTGGGGTTGCGTGGGTAATCACGATTTGATGCTCCGAATGATTGTTTATAAGCATAGCGCGGACGGATGCTGTGTGGATGAGCCGAATGGTCACGTTGTCATCATCCACTGAAGCGCGCCAGCAATGCGGATCATGTTTCGCGCCCCACTTCACATCCGCTGCTTGACTCAAATGAACAAAAGTTCTATCCTTGAGTCAGGCTGATTCACACCTCAAGGGACATGAATATGAGCGAAGTCCGTGTTCTCGTCGGCACCCGCAAAGGCGCATTCGTTCTGCGTTCAAACGAACAGCGCAAAGACTGGATCGTCGATGGTCCGCATTTTCCCGGCTGGGAAATTTATCACATCACCGGGACGCCAGCCGATCCGAACCGATTATACGTGTCCCAATCTAGCGGCTGGTTTGGTCAGATCATACAACGTTCCGACGACGCCGGAAAAACATGGGAAACGGTCGGTAATCAATTCGATTACGACGGCGTGCCGGGAACCCATCAGTGGTACGATGGCTCGCAGCATCCATGGGAATTCAAGCGCGTCTGGCATCTTGAACCCTCACCGACCAACCCAGACTCCGTTTATGCAGGCGTTGAGGATGCTGCTCTGTTTCATTCGGACGATGGCGGCAAAACTTGGCGCGAATTGTCCGGCTTGCGCGACGTCAAGGCAACCCTATGGCAGCCCGGCGCGGGCGGCATGTGCCTGCATACCATCGTCCTCAGTCCCGATGATCCCAACCGTATGTTTGTCGCAATTTCCGCCGCTGGCGCCTTCCGCACCGACGCTGGCGGCACAACGTGGCGTCCGATCAATCAAGGGCTGAATTCGGGGGACGAACTGCCGGATGCCGCCGCCGAAGTCGGACACTGTGTGCATAGCATCGCCATGCACCCATCACGTCCAAATACACTGTTCATGCAGAAGCACTGGGACGTGATGCGCTCGGACAATGCTGGCGAATTGTGGCACGAAGTCAGTGGCAATCTGCCGAGCGATTTTGGCTTTCCAATCGGCGTTCATGCGCATGAACCGGACACGATTTACGTCGTGCCGATCACGAGTGACGCCCATCATTTTCCACCCGACGGCAAGCTGCGCGTTTATCGCAGCCGATCAGGTGGCAATGACTGGGAAGCGTTGACCAATGGACTGCCGCAGCGTGATTGTTATGTCAATGTGCTGCGTAATGCGCTGAGCGTGGACTCGCTGGACTCGTGTGGCGTCTACTTTGGCACGACGGGCGGTCAGGTCTACGTTTCTGCCGATTCGGGCGACAATTGGATGCCGATTGTCCACGATCTGCCGCCTGTGCTTTCAGTTGAGGTGCAAATTCTGCCATGATTGTGGTGACGCTGCCCACCCACCTGCGCACACTGGCAAAAGTGAGCAATCCGATTGAACTTCAGGTCGAGGAACCGGTGACTCAGGCTGCGATTTTAGATGCATTGGAGGCGATTTATCCGATGCTGCGCGGCACGATCCGCGATAGGGTGACGAAAGAGCGCCGACCTTTCGTCCGCTTTTTCGCCTGTGGAGAAGACCTGTCGCACGAATCCCCTGACTCAGCCGTGCCAAGCGAGGTCATGGCGGGGAAACAGCCCTTTCGCATCATCGGCGCAATGGCGGGCGGGTGAAGTCCGTCGCCAAACCCGTGTAACGCGCGCGCTAACGCTGTATGCTCATGAAATTGAGTGTCATTTTCAGCGACAAGGACGTGCGATGCGAATTCAAGACTTGAATTGGATGCAGCTTGAGAACTATCTCAGCCATGATGATCGGTGTGTGCTGCCATTGGGCAGTACGGAACAACATGCGTATCTGAGTTTATGCACCGACAACATTCTCGCGGAGCGAATGGCACTTGATGCGGCAGAACCCCTTGGGATTCCGGTGTTCCCCGTCTTGAACTATGGCATCACACCGTATTTTCGAGCGTATCCGGGCAGCGTGAGCTTGCGCGTCGAAACGTATCTGCGTGTGGTGCGTGATGTGCTGGATGGCTTCGCTGAACAGGGTTTTAAGCGGGTTTTGCTCGTCAATGGGCATGGCGGCAACAGTCCGGCACAGGGCTACGTGGCGGAATGGATGGCAGATCATCCGCAGGTCAAAGTCAAATTCCACAACTGGTGGAGCGCGCCGAAAACGTGGGCGAAAGTCATGCAAATCGACCCCATCGCATCGCACGCCTCGTGGATGGAGAATTTCGCTTGGACGCGGCTCTCGAATACGCCACAACCAAGCGAACCGAAAACGCCGATTGACCTTGACCACATGCGCACCCTCTCCGCGCATGACGTGCGTGAATATCTGGGGGATGGCAACTTCGCCGGGTTGTATGAACGCCCCGACAGCGATATGCTGGCGATCTGGGATGCAGCGGTTGCCGAAACGCGCGCCTTACTGACGGCAGGGTGGTGAACGATGCAGATTGAATTTTCGGGCAAAACCGTGATCGTGACGGGCGCAGCACACGGCTTCGGACGAGCAATGTGCCGCGCGTTTGCACAGCGCGGCGCGCACGTATGGGGATGTGATGTTCTCACGGACGAACTCGCTGAAACGCAGCGTCTATGCCGTGAAGCGGGCGGCGTGTGCGACGTTCGTACCGTCGATGTGCGCGATCTGGCTGCCATCCATCAATTCACGGCGGCTGTCGATGGCGCGGACATCCTCATCAACAATGCGGGCGGCGTTTTGGGCTATGTCGGCAACCCGGTAGAAGCCGTCACGCCCACCGAATGGAACGATATTCTCGCCGTCAACCTGAGCGCGGCGTTCTGGTTTGTACAGGGGGTGGTTCCGACGATGAAAGCGCGCGGTTTCGGGCGGATCATCAACATTTCGAGCGGCGCGGGGCTAAACATCAGCTTAACCGGAATTCAGGCATACGCGACCGCCAAAGCAGGTGTGATTCATCTCACCCGACAGCTTGCGCATGAGCTTGGGCAGTACGGAATCACGGTGAACAGCATCGCGCCGGGCTTCGTGCGCTCGAACGCGAATACAGAGCGTCAGTGGCAGTCTTATGGCGACGCCGGGCAGCAGAAGTTGATCGATGGGATCGCCATGCGTCGTTTAGGAACATCGGACGATATCACCCATGGAGCATTGTTCCTCGCATCAGCGTATGCGGGCTGGATCACGGGACAAGTGCTGCCGATTGATGGCGGAAAATAGCAGCGAACGACCCATCGATTGTGCTGTTGGACGACGTGATTTATCGTATGGGCTTGCCAGCGACAAGCCCATGAAGTCGCGCGTGTCCCTGTGGAACGCCCCTACATTATACTGCCGCCGCGATACCCGCCCGCACCGCTGGCATGACTTCTTGTGCGAACGCCGTGATTTGCGCCTCGTCATTGTCGCCCACCGCCGAAAACACGAACGCATCTTGCCCATAGTTGTGATACAGGTCGAGCAGTTTATCCGTCCACACTTGCGGCGTGCCGTAGTAAACGCCCTGCCCTAAACCGCCCGGTTCGCGCCCATACTGCCCCACTTCGACGACGCCCATGACGTTGTAGCCGCGCCGAATGTCCGTCGGTTGGCGTCCCGCTTCTGCCGCGCCCTCATTGATGCGACGATTGAAATCGGGCAGTTGTTCCGGCGGGGTGTACGTGTTGGAGACCAGCAGCCCATCGCCCATTTTCCCCGTCAAGCGCAGCATTTTGGGCCCATAGCCGCCCACCCACAAACGAATCGGGTGCGCGGGCGCGGGTCCGAACTGCGCGCCTTTGACGTGATAGTATTTACCCGCATAGCTGAACGACTTACCCGCATTCGCCCACAAGCCTTTGATGATATGCAGCGCATCCTCGAAGCCGCCATACGCCTCGCCCGGCGTGCGCGCTTGCCCGCCGAACGCCTCGACGGCTTGCCACAGCGCGCCCGCGCCCAAGCCCAGTTCCACGCGCCCGCCCGACAGCACATCGAGCGTAGCGGCGGCTTTCGCCAGCATCGCGGGCGGACGCAGCGGCAGATTGGCGACGTTCGTCCCGACATGGATGCGCTCAGTACGCATCGTCAGCGCCGTGACCAGCGTCCAGGTCTCGAAAAAGTGGCGATTGTACGGATGATCCTGCACCAGCACCATGTCGTAGCCGAGTTTGTCGGCAAGCTGCGCCTGTGCCAGCGTTGTGTTCCATGCGTTCAGCGCCGGATCGACGTTGACGCCGAACAGCGGAAGATTTGCCATGATTGCTCTTTCCTCATCGATTAAAATGGACTAGCGTCCGTTTGATGTTAAGACGAGAACGCGCGACTCGATCTTACCGTCAGCCGCTCGATCTGCTCCACGGCGTCCGCGATGCCGTCTTCAGCCCGAATGTGTTCCCCCAAATCGGCGGCGCGCTGCCGCAGTGCTTGATCCGAGACCATTTGGGTGATCGCCGCTGACAGCCGTTCCGCCGTCAGCCGCCGCTTGGGAATCGGCGCACTTCCGACGCCCAACGCCGCCACGCGCTGCCCCCAAAACGGTTGATCGCCAAAGAAGGGGACGACCGTCGTGGGAACGCCCGCGCGCAGTCCGGCTGCCGTCGTCCCCGCGCCGCCGTGATGCACAACCGCTGCCATCTGAGGGAACAGCCAGCTATGCGGCACGGACGCGATCATGTGGACGTTTGCGGGGAGGTCGGCTTGACTCAGCCCGCCCCAACCCGACGCCAAGACGCCGCGCTGACCGGACAGCGCCAGCGCCTTGAGCGCGATCTGCGTGGTCGCTTCGGGATTGCGATTGCCCATGCTGCCGAAGCCGATGTAGACGGGTGGCGCTCCGGCGCGCAAGAAATCGGTCAAGCCTTGCGGCGCGACCCAATCGGCGGGCGCATCCAAGAACCAGTAACCCGTCACATGGTTGAGCGCGTCCCAATCGTTCGGGCGCGGCAAGACGTGGTTGCTGTAACCATACAGGACGGGGACGCGCCGCGCCTGCAAAGATCGAAATGGGCCCCAAAACGAGGCAGCGGGCAGTCCCAACGCGCGCCGCGTCGTGACATCCGCTGCGCGCGTCGTCTGCCAGAGCATCTGGCGCATGGCGCGGAACGACAGTCCATTGAGCAGCCCGCCGAACGGCAGCGTCGGTGTCAGCGGGCTAGGAAACATCCGCGTCGGCGTGATCGGAAACACATCCGCCTGAATCACGGGCAGGTTGAGCTTCTCCGCAATCGAAAACGATCCGCCCAAGCCGCCCATGCCCGCCAGAATCAGATCAGCCCCCGCGAATAAGTCGGGCATGTTCTGCGCCAAGTCCTGCGCCCGCCTTTTCGTTTCTGAGGTCATGCGCGCCAAAATCTTCAAGAAGTTGCCGCTCTCCATCGCGTCGCGCCATTCTTTGCTTTGCAGCATCCCCTCGATGCTCGCGCCCGTCGAGCAGAATTCCAAGCCGGCGTCCGTCACCAGCCCTGCGAAATCGTCGCTGGTCAACACGCGGACGCTGTAGCCCGCGGCGTGCAGTCCTTTGCCCAGCGCAACGTAGGGCTGCACATCGCCCCGCGTGCCAGACGCTGCAATCGCAATCTTCATGGTGGTTCGCTCCCTTGTAGTCCATCCAAAATCAAATCGGTGAGAAAATTGGGCAGTTCGTCCCACTCCGCTTCGAGCGTCGGATCGCCCATGATGTGTTCGACGATCAGTCCGAGCATCATCCCAGAGAGCGCGCGCACCGTCAGCCGAACGTTGATCGGCTTGATCAGGCGTTGATCGACCCATGTTTGGAGCAGGATTTCCGCGCCTATCAACATCGGTTCGAGAATTTGCTGATAGTAGCGTTCGCGCAGTTCATGGTTGACCATGATCTCCGACATGACGACGCGGAACAGTTCAAAGTTGTTCGCTTTGAGCGCCAGCAGCGGCTGCCACAGATAGGCGCGCATGAAACGGCGCACATCGGCGGGATTTACGTCTGAAAAATCGGCGTCTTGCTGGATCGAGGCGCGCATCCGGTCGAGAATGCCGATCAACAGCGCCGTTTTGTTCTCGAAGTAGTTATAGATCGTGCCGTCGGCGATGCCCGCCGCCTGTGCAATGTCGCGGATGGTCGTCGGGTGGAAGCCTTTTTCGGCAAAGACCCCCGCCGCCGCGTCGAGAATCTGATTGCGTCGAGCGGCGATTAACTGCGTTTGGATCGCATCTTTCACAGCTTTCCTCTCGATGAATGATTATTCATTCAGTTGAATGGATATTCATTCAGAATATAAGTCCGATTCGATTAGGCGTCAATCCCCATGATCCCCCCACTTTTTGCGACCCCGCGTCCCTCGACAACGTAGTAGAATCAACGAATATCGACTCAACAGGACGAGACTGGGCGACGTGAACGAACGCGAACCCGATTATCTGGATGAACAACGTTGGAAACCGAAACGGCGTGACGATAGCGAGCCGACGGATTATCCACAGCCGCCGAGCGACCTGATTTTGCCGCCCGAACCCGTCTACACCTATCGCGCGTCCGACAGCCGCGACAATCTGCCCACCCCTGCGCGCGGCGGCTGTCGCGGCTGCGTCTGGGTGATCGCGGGCGTCGGTGGCTGCATGGGGATCATCGTGGTGGCGTTGGTGGGCGCGGTCGCGCTCGGATTCGTCTCGATTGGCGGCTTGTTCGGCGGCTTCGGGGGGGTGTTCAATCCGCCCGTGCGCGCTGATGTGGTCAGTTCGCGGACGTTGGTCACGCGCTTACAGCCGTTGGGCGTTTTGGTGACGTTCCAAAGCGAGATGGCGCTTGAAAACGTGCGCGTCGGCGTGCAGCAAAACGTCGGGAATGCGTGCGGCATCGCGGCGAGTCATCGCGCAACGGGCGGCGTCGAAGCAGGGATCGATCTCTCGATGCTGACGGAAAATGATGTCGTTTATGATGTGGAACGCGATACCTATGTCGTCACGCTGCCCGCGCCTGTGCTGACCACCTGCCGCATCGACACGATTCAGCAGTACGACCGCACCTTTACGATGTGTCCGGTCGATTGGGACAACGTGCGCGCCTTGGCACAGTACAACGCGCTCACCAAGCTGCGCGATGATGCGGTCGAGGGCGGCATGTTGGAACGCGCGGGGAGCGAGGCGCAGATCGTCTTGGCGAACGTGTTCACGGAATTGGGCGTCAACGTCGAAATTCAATTCCGCGACCCGTCAGCAAGTGTCGCCGTCGCGCCGACCCCCAATCCATCAGAAACCACCGCGCCCGACGCCGCGACGCCGGCATCCGGCATCATTGGCTTGGGCGCGTCGTGTCAACCCGTGCCGCCCGTTGGCTGGTACATCGACCCGGCGACGGGCGGCTGGACACGGTGAGTCAATCAAACCGCCTTAGCGCCTTGCCAAAATTATCGGCGCAAACGCTGGCATGGGCGACCGATTGGGACGCGCTGTTTGGACGGCGCGCCCCGATCATCCTCGAAATCGGCTTCGGCTTCGGGGCGTTTCTCGCCCATCTGGCGCGGACGCATCTCGATGCCAACATCGTCGGTCTGGAAGTCTCCAGCCGCAGTCTGGAATCGACCGAACGCCTGATCACGCGCGAACGGCTCTCGAATGTTCGCGTCATCCACACGCGCGCTGAGACGGCGCTGCATCATCTGTTCCGTCCGGCGGCGTTAGCGGACGTGCATATCAACTTCCCCGATCCGTGGTTCAAGCAGGGACACATCCATCGGCGCTTGATGCAGCGCGATACGCTGACGACGCTCGTCAGTCGCATGACGCCCGGCGCGCGCCTGTACCTCGCCACCGATATCGCAGACTACGCGACGATGAGCGACGGACTGCTGTCCACGACGCCGGGACTCGAAAACGCGCTCGCAGCGCCGTATTTGCACGATCCGCGCGCGCCGGAACTGAACCGCGTGGTCACAAAATATGAGGACAAGGCACAGCAAGCGGGGCGGACGTGTTATTATTTCGTCTATTGGCGCACTGACGCGCCCGCGCCGAATGTCCCTGTGATCGAGGATTTGCCCATGCCGCATGTGGTCTTCGCCAGCCCGCTCCCGCTCGATGCGATGATCGATTCGTTCGAGCCGATCAAGTTCAGCGTTCCGCTGGTCGATCAGGCTGAACTCACGCATATCAGTTTCATCGCGGTCTATACCGGGCAGACGCGGCGGCAGCCAACGGCGCTGTTTGAAGTCCACCTGAGCGAACCGACCATCGAACAGCGGATCGCGCTGATGCTGTTGTCGAAAAGCGACCTGCCCGGCGCATACACGCTGCAACTCGGCAGTCTCGGACACGCACGTCCAACGACGGGCGTCCATTGGGCGGTGCGCGCGTTGAGCGACTGGCTGATCAGTCTGCATCCCGACGCCCACATGATCGACGCGAAATTGCAGGGCGTACCGTAGGGGTGCGGTTGGTATTTTTCAAAAAGCCGCTTACGACGAGGGGAACAATTTGCCGTTCACCCACACCGTTCCCGTCGGCATCAGGCTGCCGGTCAGCAGCTCGGTGGTGATGCGCGCCCACGTATAATTGTTGATCGAGTCAGGGCTGTCGAAAGCCAGCGCGCCGTTGCCGTTCTCATCGACTTGGAACGTGCCGCCGCTGACGCGCACATCGCCGCGCGTCAGCCAGAATTGATACACCTCACCCACTTCGAGCGCCGGAAAGCCGCGTGCGTACACCAATCTATCAAGCGCCTCTGGTACGGACAAGTCCAGCCTTTCGCAATCTCAAGACTTCACCTCACCGCCTGCCCGATGGAGCAGGAAGCAAAGCGGATGAGGTCAAGCCGTCATTTACCCGTTCAACTGATACAGCGCGCTGTATTTGGTCGTCAGATAATCCAGCAGCGGGTTCACGTCCAACGCGCCGCCCGCTATGCGCTGCAACAGCTCATCCGCCGTATATTTGCTGCCGTGCCGATAGATGTTGTCCGTCAGCCAGCCGCGCAGCGTCCCGAATTCTCCGCGCCCGATTTCGTCCGGGATGCCCGGCTGCGCCGCCAGTGCCGCATTCCAGAACTGCGCCGACATGATGTTGCCGAGCGTGTAACCCTGAAACGCGCCGCCGATCAGCCCGCCGTACCAATGCACATCTTGCAGACAGCCGTCCGTGTCGTCTGGCGGCGTCACGCCCAGATCGGACGTATAGCGTGCATTCCAAGCCGCTGGCAAGTCGGCAATGGACAGCCGCCCATCAAGAAGCTGCATTTCCAGATCGAAACGGATCATGACGTGCAGATTGTAGGTCACTTCGTCGGCGTCCACGCGCACCAGCGACGGCTGCACGCGATTGATCGCGCGGTAGAACTGGTCGAGCGATACATCGCTCAACTGCGTTGGGAAGGCGGTTTGCAGCGATGGATAGGTGTGCGTCCAGAAGCCCTCGCTGCGCCCGACCAAGTTTTCCCACAGGCGTGATTGGCTTTCATGCACGCCGTTGGACGTGCCAGAATCGAGCGGCAGCCCGTCGTAAGCCGGATTGATGCCCTGTTCGTAGAGCGCGTGTCCCGCTTCGTGCAGCGTGCTGAACAGCGCATCACCGAGATCGTCCTCGCGGAAGCGGGTCGTGATGCGCACATCGCCGTTGCTGAATTTGGTCATGAACGGGTGATGGGTCAAATCCTGACGTCCGCGCGCGAAGTCGTAGCCGAAGGCGCGGATGATCGGCAGCCCGAACGCGAGTTGGGCGTCACCGGAATAGCCGCGCCGCAGCGGTTGATCGCTGATCGGCGGGGCGGCGGCAATCGCGCTCACCAGCGGCACCAGTCCGGCGCGTAATTCGGCAAAGACGCGCGCGACTGTTTCCGCCGTCATGCCATAGTCGCCTTCCTCGATAAACGCATCGATGGGATGCGCGGCATGGGGAAAGAACGCGGCGTAGCGGCGGCTGAATTCAAGCGTGCGCTCTAATAAGGGGCGCATCCGCGCGAAATCGTTGGCAGGACGCGCCGCCGTCCAAGCGTTGTACGTCTTGGCGAGATGTGCTTCCATTTCCGCGACGAACGCCGCTGGCACGCGGATCGCGCGTTCATACTGGCGGCGCACCAGCCGGATCAGCGCGGCGTCGTCCTCCGACAGATCGCCATTGGCGCTGTCGAGCAAGCGTCCGATGGCAGGATCGATGAAGCGTTCGTGCGCCAGCCGCCCCAACAGCGCCATTTGGCGGGCGCGGGCATCGCCGCCGCCCTCAGGCATGTAGGTCGATTGATCCCATCCAAGCAGATAGTTGACATTGCTCAAGTCGCTCACTTCGGTGAGCCGCGTTTTCAAGTCGTGTAACGTCACGTTTTCCATGCACCTTAACATCTTTTGCGCTATGATTCGGATGATGACGCATTATAGGGGATAGCGCGTGCGATGATCAACTTGCCCGATCCCGTTCCGTATTATCGGCTGGTGTGGGAAATTGTCCGCCAAGTGCCAGCGGGCAAAGTGACCACCTTTGGACAGATCGCCTCGATGATTCCGCCGCCGGACGGAATCGAGATGGACGACTATGCCAAGCTCGGCGCGCGGTGGGTGGGCGACGCGATGAACCGCGTCTCGACCATCGACGATCCCGATGTGCCGTGGCATCGCGTGATCAACGCCAAGGGCATGATCAGCCTGCCGGAACTGAGTCGTTCGGCGGCGATTCAGCGCGGACGCTTGCGCGACGAGGGCGCGTTGGGCGAAGACGCCGAGGTGGTGGATTTCGAGGAATACGGCTGGGAAGGACCCGACATGGATTTCTTGGACGAACACGACCTGCTGATCCCCAAGCCGCTCAAGAAGAAACGTGCGCCCGCGCCGCGCGGAAACGCGATGCCCAAGAAAGCCGCCGCGAAAGCGCCGCCCGCCGCCGATCCGTCCTCCGAAACGCGCATCCCGCCGTGGCAGGACGCCGCCGCCAACGCCGATGCGCCACCGGATGGGGAGACGCCCGACGATGAGGCAGCCATTCGCCCGCTGATCGAGGACGACGAGCCGCCGTCGGTGCAGTTGCCGCTGTTTTAGCCCATCGATCATTGAAAATTAAAGGGGAATGTGATGCGACGAGTCATTCTGACGCCGGAGGATCACCGCCGTTTGATTTAAGCTTTGCGCGCCGATACGATGAACTCGACCAATTCTTTCTTCGAGTTCCGTTTGCGGATTGGCTGAATCTGTACATCGACAAAGCCAATCGCGCTCAATAATGCTGCGTAAATTTGTTCGGTTGGCACAACCGTATCGTAAAATTTGGAATTGCCAACAACGTAATGCACCAACGCATCAGCACGCAATATCCCCTGAAGCGACGTTAGATGCGCCCACACATCCATGAAATATTTATGCACATAATTCGCCAGCGTTGGACTGCGCTCGGCAATCGACGTGATGATGCCCGCAAAGGACGCATACGGAAGCGATTTGGCTGGCGGCTGCCACTTGCTCACGCGGCTGGTCGCAATCCCCCATGTTCCCCCAATCGCTTGCCAATCGAGTTCGCCCGCTTCACGCGCATCCTTGAGAAAGCCTAACCAATACATATACGGGCGCAGTTCGCGGATATAGCTCATCCGATTGGGGTACGGCGGCGATGTGATCACGCCGTCGATGTCCGTCAGCGACGGGATCGCGCGCGCGTCGGCGTGCAGAATCTGCGGCGTTGGGGACAGCGGTTGACGGCATGAATCAAGGATTGTTTGCCCGAAGGCGCAAAAACGCTCCCAAAATCGCTCATGACGATTGATTTCAAAGAGCAGCGGTTGATCGCTTGCTGGGGCTTTGAACGACATTGATTGATGGTTGAACGCAGCGTTCGAGGTTTCGATGATGAGTTGGCAAAAGGCAACGAAAAAGAGGTCACGAACGCGCTGATCCTCAATGGCGCTGATGCCCGCGTGAACATCCGATAACCCGTCGAGCGTATCAGACGACCACCAACGTTCAATATGTTGAATTGGCGGAATGAAGCGCGTTTTGAGGGTAGGATAGCTGCCACGCTGCCAGTTTTGGAGCGTGTCGAACGCGGCGCGCAGCGTCTCCGCGTCATGCGTTGCCGTCTTGACGCGCGCGAACCAGATCAAGAACGGATTGATGTCGAGCGATGTGCTGGCGATGCCACGTTCGGCGCAGACCAGACTCGTCGTCCCCGTGCCGCAAAACGGATCGAGAACGTGCGTGATCTGCGGGTGGGCATCGAGGATTTGATTGACCAATTTGACGGAATAGGCGGGCGTGAGGCGCAGCCAGCCATGCCGCCCGACGGCGCGATTGTGCTTAAAAGTAAGATCGCGCTGGGTGGATAGGGGCAGGTCAGTCAAGTTCATCGTCCTCTACAAACGCCACTGTATTATCGGTTTCTTCAGGTGACAACAAAATTTGCACCACTTGATCGACGGCGGTTTTGAGGCTTATTGCATTCCGTTGGAAAAATCTAGCGAGATCGTAGTCCAAGATTTGGGCGCAGAACGAATAGGTTGATAGAACTGGTCGAGGATCGCGTATCCCTTGTAGCAACAGCCATCCCGCAGCGCGGTAGCGGATCGCAACATCGCGGTCAATCTGATTGGAGAGCATCATGACGATGGGGAGATAGCCTTGTGCGTAAGCCGTTCCCGCGTTGGCAACATCGGCATTTTGGCGTTTCGAGTCTTTGCTTTTATAGCCCTGCCGAATCTCGAACACACAACCTTTCAAAGCGCCCGCGATTTTTGCGTCCATGCCGATTAAGGATGCTGCCTCGTTCATCCATCTCAACATACGTTGTCGCTTGGACTCGTCCGCAATCTGGGCGATTTCGATACGTGCGTCAAGCGACAATGTGCGTAGTGTCTGATCTTGTCGCGCCAATGTATACGACCAAGTAACTTGATCCGCAGACAAGCCGAGTTGCTCACGGATGATCTCGCGTATCAACGCCTCGCAGCCAATCCCAATCTGTCGATACAGCGAGGTGATGCCGCCTGCCGCTTTGTGTGCCGCATAGACAAATGGATTGTTGAGTCCAAACCACGCATAGAACACATCCGCACCGTATAACTGCTCAAATTCCGCGAGGGTGGCGGATTTTCCCTGTCCAAAGCGTGGCTTGTAAAGACGGCAAACGTCGATTCTTGCGAGAAGAAGTTGAAGGTATTGTTCGTCTTGAGTCATGAAAACAAGTATATGACAAAGGGGCATCCAGCACCAACGCTGAACGCCCCGATATTTATATTGATTACACAGATCGGATTTGTCCGATTCGATAGACTGAGAACCGAGTATGCACTCAGTCCTTTACCCTCAGTCCTCGCCCTTAATCCCCCGCGCCCGCCTTCACCACCGCCGCGACCATCTCTTCGGCTTCTTCGTCGGGGCGCTTGCTGCGCAAAATTGCCCAGCCGATCACGGCGACGAACACCAGCATCAAAATCGTGACGATCACGCGCGTGCTGTTCTCCGTTGACGGCGCGGCGAGCGTCACGACCAGCGGTGCCGCCAACAGCGAGACCAAGTTGACGACCTTGATCATCGGGTTCAGCGCCGGACCCGCGGTGTCCTTGAACGGATCGCCCACCGTATCGCCCACAACTGCCGCCTTGTGCGCTTCGCTGCGCTTGCCGCCATAGTGTCCCTCTTCGATGTACTTCTTCGCGTTATCCCACGCGCCGCCCGCGTTGGACATGAACACCGCCATCAACTGCCCCGCGAGGATGATCCCCGCCAAAAAGCCGCCGAGCGCCGCCGCACCGAGCAAGAAGCCTACCACAATCGGCGTTAAGACCGCAATCACGCCGATGGGCAGCAGTTCACGCTGTGCCGCTTCGGTCGAGACGCTGACCGCTTCGGCATAATCCGGCGTGACTGTGCCTTCCATGATGCCGGGAATGCGCAGTTGACGGCGCACAATCACGATCATCTTGAACGCCGCACGGTTGACCGCGCGAATGAGCAGGCTGCTGAACAGGAAGATCAAGCCGCCGCCGATCAAGAAGCCGATGAACACAATCGGTTCAGCGATGTTGATGCCCGTGCCGAACAGCGTGCGATCCAGCGGAATGCCCAAGCCCAACTGCACGACGCGCGTATCCGTCAGGAACGAACCGAACAGCGAGACCGCCGCGATCACCGCCGAACCAATCGCAATGCCTTTCGTGATCGCTTTCGTCGTGTTGCCGACCGCATCCAGCGCGTTGAGCGTCACGCCGCCGGGTCCGTCGCTCTCGCCCGCCAGTTCCGCGATGCCCTGTGCATTGTCGCTGATCGGACCGAACGCATCCATCGAGACGTTGTTGCCGGTCAGGGTCAACATGCCGATGCCCGTCATGGCGACGCCGTACAACACCGCCGTGAACGTATCCACGATTTGATTGCCGTTCGCGTCGGTGATGGGGAAAAGCGTGAAGATTGCCACGCTGGCGAAGATGCTGCCCGCGATCACCATGACCGCCCACGTCGAACTTTCCATGCCCGATGACAAACCGCTCAACAGCGTCGTCGCGGGACCCGTCTGCGTATTCTTGGCGATCTCCAAGACGGGCGGATGCTCCGTGTCGGTGAAATAGGCGGTGACGCGATCAATGACGATGGCGAGCGCGATCCCGACAATCACGACCGCCAGCGGCTGCCAGATGATGCCGCCCTGATTGATGTTCGGTTCGCGCATGTAGAAGAATGTGAAGATGCTGAACATGACGATGCTGATCGCCGCCGCGCTGTAAAAGCCGCGCGTGATCGCCTTCAGCGCATCTTTGCCGCCCGTCGAATTCGCATCGGTGCGTACCAGATAGGTGCTGATGATCGAACTCAGCACGCCAATCCCGCGCACCACCAGCGGGAACACGATCCAGACCGGGGAACGGGTGACAGTCGCCAGCGCCAAGCCCAAAATCAAGCCGGAGACGATGGTCACTTCATACGACTCGAAGATGTCCGCCGCCATGCCCGCGCAGTCGCCCACGTTGTCGCCCACCAAGTCGGCGATCACCGCCGCGTTGCGTGGATCGTCCTCTGGCAAGTCCGCTTCGACCTTGCCCACCAAGTCCGCGCCGACATCCGCCGCCTTGGTGAAGATGCCGCCGCCGACGCGCATGAACAGCGCCAACAGCGTCCCGCCGAAGCCAAAGCCCAACAGCGCATCCGGCGACGCGATGCCAAAGATGATGACAATCGCCGTCCCGCCGAGCAAGCCTAAGCCGTCGGTCAACATGCCTGTAATCGTGCCGGAACGATAGGCGATGCGCAGCGCCGCCGAATAACCACGTCCGGGCGACAGATCAACTGCCGCCGCCGCCGTGCGGATGCTGCCCTGGACTGCCATATTCATGCCGACGAAGCCGACCAGCGCCGAAAAGATCGCGCCCATCAGGAACGCGCCGGCACGTCCAAACGCGATGCTCGTGCGCGCTGTGTCGCAGATAGCGACGCCCTGCTGCACAATCGCGGACTCTTCGGCATAGACGACCGCATTATTTTGCAGCAGCGTCAATTCTGCCACCGTCAAACCCGGATTCATGGTGGCGACATCCGTGCGGATTTGATCGCCATTGGCGGCGACGCTGGCACGGATTTCTTCTGCCGCAATCGGACAAAAATGCTCAATCGCGTAGGGCGTTGGGTTGACGACATAGACGCTGAAGAACAGCACGACGACCAACACGACGATCAACACGGCGATGATGCGGAACTGAGAGCGCAAATAGGCGTTAGCCCCCTCGCGGATGTAACCCCACATCTGCTGCATCTTGGCGGAGCCTTTGGACTCGCGCAGGATTTGGGTCGCAAGGAACCCGGCATAGATGATGCCCGCAACGGCGATGCCTAACACAATCAACATGAGCGTATTTTCGGTCGAATTTAAGGGACGCATTTCAAAACGATCTCCAATCGTGAGCCATACATTGAGAAGCCCCCTGTTTCTAGGGGTTGCGTAAATAATGTTTAGTTCATCATCACAAAGATGATGCATCTGATTTTGGAGCTTTTGACGAAAAACGTCAAGCGCGGCGTTGGTACAACGTGCGTTGACGCGGCGATCTGCACGCTTTCGATCAAAAAAGTAGCGGCGTCCCACTGGGACGCCGCCTGGTTCGGGGCAATATTACGTCATACTGAATGGGTACAAAGCGGGCATTGTAGGGGCGTTACGGTGGGACGCCCGTCGCGCTCGGATAACAGCGTGCCAACTTCAGTGAATCACGGATTGCTATTTTTAGCCCTCATCCCCTGCCCTTTCTCCCTCAGGGCGCAGGGGACTTTCAGCACCTAGATGAGCCGTCCTGCTCCCCCTCTCCACATGGAGAGGGGGTCGGGGGGTGAGGTGAATCCAATCCGTGATTCACTGAACTTGCGTGACCGCGCCTACTCTTTCTGCCAATCGTCCGCGTCCGGGAACAGCGCATCGTACACGACGCGCGTCCGTTCGCCCTGCATCATGTCTGCGACTGCCTCACGCCAGCGTAGGAAATGCGCCGTCTCGCGGTGTGCCGCCAAATCCGCCTCGTCCTTGTAGACCTCCACCAGCGTGAAGCGCGTTAGATCGTCGTGCTGCTGCAAGAAATCGAAGCGCAGCACGCCCGGCTCTTGGTGGCTGTTGCGCGCGTTGTCGAGCGTCGCCGTCTTGAAGGCGTCGAGATGTTCCAGTTTGACGATAATATGGACATGGATGATGAACATGGTTTTTCCTCTTTTTTAGCGCCTAAAGTATAAAAGCCTAACGCAAAGCCGTGCGGACGAACAGGGGATTATCTTTTTTCCTCAAGATGATGACAGTTTGCGGCGATCATCCCTCGCCGCCCTGTCGATTTTGCGCCGCCCCCCACATTTCGCTATAATCTGCCCGTAAACTATTTTCGTTATAATTAAGGAGTTGTCATGCGTAAACCGACCTTTGCGCTGGTGGTCATGGTGCTATTGGGGTTGATTTTGCTCCCCGTTAGCGCCCAACCCGCCACCGCGCCGCTCGCGCAAGTCACAACCGCCGATCTGCTGGCACTCGCTGCCGATGTACCGTATGCCGCGCCGCTGTATGTGAGCCTACGCCTCGACAGCGGCTATATCGAGACGCTGGACAGCGTGATCAGCCAGATCACGGCGGCGCTGCCAGCCGGCATCGTGCCGCCGGGCATCACCCTGTCCGCGGTGTTGGATCTCGTCTCGCAAACCGTCACAGGCGTTGATTTTGCCGACGGATTGCGTCCACTCGTCGGGGATACGGGCGCGCTCGCCCTCGGATCGCTCGATGTGTTCTTCGACAGTGATTACAGAAACGATCTGCTGCCCGCCGCGCTCTATTTGTCGATCACGGATCGCAGTACCACGACCGCGCTGCTGGAAAACCTCCTCAACGCCCAATTCCGACCCGGTGAGGTGCTGCGCGAAGACCTGCTCGGCGGAACGCTGCTGTTGATCACCTCTAGCAATACCGGGCTGTTTGTCACCGACGACACGCTGATCGCCACCACATCGTTGGCGCTGCTTCCAACGGGCGACGCGGGCTTGAACGAGTACGCGCCATTCATCGAAACGATTGCCGCACTCCCCGCTGAGTCGTACAACGCTATTGCGTATGTGGACATGGCGTACTTCGGCTCTGGGATTGTCGGATCGAATCGCTATCAATCGTTCAACAGCCGCACGGCACAAGCCCTGCTGTTCCGCTCGTTGGGGACGTGGGCGGCGGGCGCAACGGTGGTCGATGGGCGCACCTTGACGGGCGACCTCGCTGTTCGTCCCGGCAACCGCGCGGGCTTGGAGGCGCTCGGACTCGATCTGACGGGTGCGCCGACTCCGGTCAATCCGGCGCTCTTGGCGCGCCTCCCCGCCGACACCGCGCTCGTTTGGCACGGCTCGAACTTGTCCGGCGCGGTCGATCTGGTGCGCAGCAACGCGCGCAACCTCGCGGCGACATGGGGCGCGGGCTTGATCGATCCGGCGACGGCGGACGCGCTGATCGAGTCGGCGCTGGTCGTGCCGAATGCGTTCATGACCAACATCACCGGCTTAACGCGCGATCAACTCGGCACGTGGCTCAGTGGCGATTACCTGATCGCCGTGCAGCCCAACTTGAACTATGTGCCGTATGATGCAGCGACGGGGCTGCCGTTCGACTTCGGCATCATCCTCGAAGCGACGGATGCCGCCGCCTCGCGCGACGCGATGGTGACGCTCCAGCGCGATCTGCCGCTGATGCTGCGTTCATTGGGCGCGGGCGACAGCAACCTCACGCTCCAGCCAGCGCGGATCGCGGGCGCAGAAGCCATCTTGGTGACCATCAGCAGTTACAACTATGCGTTCGATACCCTCACGCCATTCGAGTTCGTACTGGCAGCCGACGACGGCGCGTTGGTATTTGGCGCGCGCGCGTTCGTGGAGTCGGTGTTGGAGAACGCGAGCGCCGAAACTGCCGCCGCGCCGTTCGATGCCGCTCAATCGGTCTTACTGCCGGATTCGGTGCTGAATCTGTATGTCAATCCGCTGCCGTTCATCGGCATGATCAACAGCATCACCTTTTACAGCGGGCAGGCGGAACAACTGCGCGTACAGATTCCCGAAGCCCTGCTGACGCTCTTGGAACACGCGACCGCCAGCATGATCATCGACGAAGCGGGCAATACCGTCGCGCGCTTCACACTGACGCTGGCGGAAGATCAGCCCGCGAACGCGGCAGCAGCAGCAGCGACCTATCAGTCGCTGGTAGCGACGGCAACGGCGCGCTTCGGTGGGTCGGACTTTGCGCCGACGCAAATCCCGTTTGCCGCTACCCCGACGCCGCCCCCAATGCTGTTTAGCAGCCCAACTTTCATCCCAACACTCGTTGCAACCGAGTCGGTCAGCCGCGCGCCGTTGGCAGTGGGCGAGTCCGTCAGGGGGACGCTTGACGCCTCTGAGCGCGATGCTTACACCATTAATCTCGACGCGGGCGACGCCGTGACGTTCACGATGGAGAGTCTCGACTTCGATACCTTCCTTGAAATCCAAGACGACACGGGACAGATCCTCGCCTTCAATGACGACCGCGCGGTGGGCGATCTCAATTCGGAGATCGCGTTCAATGCCCTCGCAACGGCGACCTATACTGTGTTTGCGCGCGCCTATTCCGGCTCCGCATCCGGCAGTTACACCCTCAGCGCGCTGTACGCCGTCGCCCCGACGGAAGAAGTGACGGCAGAAGCCACCGCTGAAGTCACCGCGCGCCCGACGGCGACGCCCACCACCACGCCGACGCTGATCGCCACCGAAGAAGCGACTGCCGAAATCGTGCCGACTGAAGCAGCCACCGTCGAACCGGTGGAAATTGGCGACAGCATCGACGGAACGCTGCCGACGGGCGGATCGCTCAACTACAGCTTCACGGGCGCGGCGGGCGATTCAGTGACCATCGCCCTGACCAGCCCGACGTTCGATACCGTCGTCGAAGTATATGACGCCGAAGAAAACCGAATCGCTTCTAACGACGATTTCAGCGGCACCAACAGCCGGATCGAAAATCTGGCGCTGCCCACGACCGGGACGTATCGCCTGCTTGTGCGCTCGTATGCCGACGGCAGCGGCGGCGAATTTACGCTCGTCCTATCGCGCGGCGCGGCACTTGACAGCCCAACGCCCGCGCCAACAGCAGCGCCGGGCAGCACCACGCTGAATTACGATCAAGCGGTGAATGGCAATCTACGCACAGGCGCGCGCGACTCGTACACCTTCACTGGGCGCACGGGCGACCTGATCACGATTGACATGGAAGCGACGTTCGATACGTATTTGCGCGTGGAGAACAGCGCCGGATTTGAAGTCGCATCCAACGATGATCGCGGCGACGGCACGTTCAATTCGCGGATCGCGCGTTTCCGCTTGACCGCCGATGGCATATACACGATTCGGGCGGGCAGCTACAACAACGCTGGATCGGGTGATTACACGCTGACCCTGACGGGGAATTAAGGGTTAGAAGCCATTTGAATAATCTTCATCTCACCCCCTAGCCCCTCGCCATTGTATGGAGAGGGAGCTAGGGTCTGTCTGCAAACTCTGAAACCTCACCCCCCTGAATTCGAGGAGGGGTCGGAGTTGGGGCTATCCGAAACTCAGGTTAACTATCAACACTCGAAGTACAGTGTTTTAAGATACGATTTGAAAAGGGCTTTTACCTCACCCGCGCCATCCGCGCTCCACTGCGTAGAGAGGGGGTTGGGGGTGAGGCAGGAACTTTTCAAATCGTATCTTAGTGATAGGATAGGCGATGCCTTCAACCTTCAATCGTGTGATCTGTTTAGCATGTCATCACATCATGCCGCCCAATCCGATGCTCACAGTCTGCGATTTGTGCGGCGGGAACTGGCTCGACGCTGGCTACGACTACAGCGGCATCGATTGGCGGCACACGCTGGGACGCCGCCGAACATCGATGTGGCGCTACGAAGAACTGCTGCCGCTGACGGAACCAGCCTTCCGCGTGTCGATGGGCGAAGGCTGGACGCCGCTCGTGCGCGCCGAACGGCTCGGAGAAGCGTTGGGACACGATCACCTGTTCATCAAAGATGAGCGCCAATCCCCGACTGGCTCGTTCAAAGATCGGCAGGGTTCGCTGTCCGTGTCGATTTTGCGCCAAGCTGGAATCCGCGAGTGCGTCTTGGCTTCGACGGGCAATGCCGCCGCCGCTTACGCCGCTTACTGCGCCCGCGCCGGAATCAAACTGTGGGTTTTCCTGACCAGCATGGTGCCGTCCGAAAAGATGCGCGAACTGGGGCTGTACGGTGCTGAAGTGATCAAAATCACGGGTACTTACGATGAGGCGAAGCAGATTGCGGCGGATTTTGCGGCGCGGCGCGGCATTTATTTGGATACAGGCGCGCGCGGCGTTCCCGGCAAAGAGAGCATGAAAACGCTGGCGTTTGAAATTGCCGAACAATTAGGGCTGGAACTGTCCGATGGCGAGCAATGGATCGCGCCGGATTGGTACGTGCAAGCGGTGAGCGGCGGGATTGGGCCCCTTGGCGTGCAGAAGGGTTTCGAGGAACTCTATCAGCTTGGCTTGATCGATAAAATGCCGAAGCTGGCGATTGTCCAAGCCGAGGGCTGTTCCCCGATGGTTGCCGCCTTCGAGCAGGGCTTGAACGAAGCGCCGCCGGTCGTTCCGGCGACCCGCATCACGGTGCTGGCGACGGGCAATCCGGGCAAGAGCTATACCCTTTTGCGCGCGGCAATTCTGCGTAATGGCGGCACAATGACGCGCGCGGACGACGGGCAGACCTTCCGCGCGATGCGCAATGTTGCCCGCACGGAGGGCTACAGCGTCGAACCCGCTACAGCGGTCGCGTTTGCGGGGTTGGAACAGCTCATTGCGTCGGGGACAATCCGTCCCGATGAAGTCGTGGTGATCAACTGTTCTGGACATACCTTCCCCGCAGAAAAGCACATCCTCGAAGATCAATACGTGCTAGAGCTTCAACTCGGCAGCGTCGCCACGCCGCATCAGCAGGAGGAGGGCTTGGGCGCGGCATTAGAGCGGTTGGATGAGCAGATCAGGACGGTGGTCGTCATTGACGACAATCCGAACGACAGCCGTCTGATTCGGCGCTTGTTACAGGCGCACAAAAATTATCGCGTTTTCGAGGCGAATGATCCGCGCGACGGGCTTGATCTTGTCCGCCAGCGGCATCCCGATCTGGTGATCAGCGATCTGAATATGCCCGGTATCGATGGTTTTTCGCTGCTTGAAGCCTTGAAAGCCAATCCTGAAACCGCCTCCATTCCGCTCATCGTCTTGTCGGGCAAGACCTTGACCGATGACGATAAAGCGCGCCTTGAAGGGCGGATCGAATCGGCGTGGCTGAAAGGCAACTTCAAGACGCGCGACTTGGTCGATCATGTCGTCACCACGTTGAAAGATGAGCCTTTGAATGATACGGACGACGCTTGAGGACATGCGCGCGGTGTGAAGGTTGAGGGCGAGGTCTGTCTTACCCAGCGACGCGCGGAGATATTTTCTTTGATTGGGACGCCTATGCGCGCCGGGTGAGACGCGCTTCGCCCGAATATTCACGATGCCCCAAACTGCGACTGACTCTTGACCATCCGCGCATCTGGTGCTATGATTTTTCAATCTAAATGTGCCTGTAGCTCAGCGGATAGAGCGCCTGCCTACGGAGCAGGATGCCGGGGGTTCGAATCTCTCCAGGCACATACGAAAACAAAAACGCCTCGTCATTGACGGGCGTTTTTTTATTTGGCAGCCGATCTTTCCCGTCAGGGCGAGCGTACCTCGCCCCGACGGTCAAAACGTTATTCCGAGCTTGTGCCTTCGCCCGTTGTCGTCTCTGGCAGCGGTGCCGCCGTCGCCACGATGGGCAGTTCGCCCGTCATGCCCGGCGCGGCATACGGCAAACCGGTTGCCGTCGCTTCGAGCGTCGGGATGATGCGTACATCCTCGAATGGCAGCACGTCGGCAGGCGTGACCCCTGCCGGATAGCACTCTGTCCCCGTGAGTGCGATGCCCGGACGAATGCGCAGCGACGCATTGTCGAGCGAGACATAGCCGCCCGTCGCCGTGCTGGACAGATAGAACGAGATCGACGCCGTTCCCCATGCTTGCGTCGCGTAGCTGCGAATAGTGTAGGTTTGCAGCGGCGCGCCGTTCGGAACGTAGAACGTACAGACCGTCAGATCGCTAAAGTCGCTGGCGTGCAGCAAGATCGTCACACGCTGCGTCGATCCGGTGTTGTTGCCCAGTTGGAACGTCGCTTCTAAACGCCCACCCGTGCCGACGGGCAGCGCCGTATTCTGCAAGACGACCGCGCTCGCCAGCGCCGCCGGACGCCGATAGTAAAAGACGCCTGCCGTCTGCTCCCAAATGATGCCCGCGCCGGGGAACAAGCCCCAATTGCCGTTGGCGCTGCCGATTGGCGCCGCGAAAGACGCATTAACGAGGGCGTTCGTGCCATCCGCGCCGCCGCCCGATGCTGGCAGCAGCGGATCGACACATAACGTCGCGGCGGAGGTCGTCGTGCGGTTCAGGCGCAGACTCACGTTGTCGATGCGATAGTTGCCGCTGGCGTTTGCCGTCGAAGCGTAGAAGTGCAGCAGTGCGCCCGTCCATGCGCGCGACGTTTTGAAGCGCAGCGCATAGGTGTTCAGCGCGCTGTTGCCCGGAATCCAGAAGGTACAGGTGCGCAGATCGCCAAAGTCCTCATCCCACGCGATGACCGTCATCCGGCGGCGGTCGGGACCGGTATTCTGGGCTTGGAAATCGACCTGCACAACCGCGCCATCTTGGATCGGCAGGCGCGTGTATTGCAGCACGGCGGCGCTGTTGTCGCCGTTGACCTTGCGGTGGAAGTCGAACGCGCTCCCCGTCCAGTTGTAGCCGATGTTGGCGTCGGTACTGCCGGGCGCGCCGAACACGCCCCAATTGGTCTCGGCGCTGCCAATATTGACGTTGAACGCGCCGTTGGTGATCCGGTTGAGCGGATCGGCGGTCGTGCCGTAGACTTTGATCTGCCAGTTGTTGAACGTCCCCACATCGGTTGTAAACGCATCGCTGACCGAGATTGTCCAGGTGCCGTTCGGGTCTTCACCCCAGAAATGCGCGCTGGTGAACGTCCAATTGCTGTAGTTATCGCCACTGTCATTGGAACGTGCAATCATCAAGGTGCTGATGGTGCCACTGGGTGCGGTTAACAGTACACGCAGATCGCCGCGCCATGTATGGGTGGCGTTGAAGACGACTTCCACATGCTCGGTGAAGCGCATCGCGGTGCCGACGGCGTGCGCACTCTGGGTGTAGGTATTCGGCGCACCGTCCGCGATGGGTTGATTGACGTTGATCACGGGGCTGGTGTAATTCTGCTCCGCCGGGACGGTCGTCCAACCGAGCGCGCGGCGGGTCGCTTCATCGGCATCGACGCGCCCGAAGCCGTAGTACTCGCTGATCCAGCGTCCAGAGGCGTTTTTCCGCCAATTCGTATTGCCCGTATCGGTGCGATCCGATGTGTTGACCAAAATATGCTGGACATCGCGCCACGTCAGATTCGGGTTGGCGTCGAGCATTAGCGCGACGACGCCCGCCGTCAGCGGCGAGGCGGACGAGGTGCCGCCGAATGTGCTGGTGCAGTTCGTGGCGCTGTAGCCACCGCTGCCCGTCAAATCGGTGGTGGTGATGCCATTGGCATTGCCATTGCTCGGCGCGTTGACCAAGACTGCCGAGCCGCCCTCGTTATAATACGAACTGACGCCCGCCGAGTCGGTCGCCGCGACAGCGATCACATAGCGCGAACTGGTATAGCCATCCGCGCCCGCATAATCACCCGATTGGTAGCCGTTGCCGTTCGCCCAGACGAAGATGCTGCCCAAGCCACTGCGCCCGCTCGCCGTATTGTTGGCGAAGACACTTTTGACCAACGCTCCCGGCTCGTCAAGCACGGTGCCGCTATCGGACGGGCCCCAACTGTTATTGTAGATGTGGTTGACGTTGCGCTGATTACCAAGCCCGTTGGCTTCGATGGTGTCCGTCAGCAGACCCGCCAAAATGCGCTGTGACGACAGCCCGGCATTGTACGCCGCGCCCACGCCGCACGATACGCCATCGTCCGAGCCTGCCGCGACGCCGCCCGCCGCTGTGCCGTGTCCTTCACCGGAGGAGGTCGGGGACGGATCGGTGTCGTTCTGATTCCAGTCGAAGCTGGCGGACGGAAGATAATTGGGCGCAAGGTCGGGGTGGGTGTGCTGCATCCCCTCATCGACGATGGAGATATTCACGCCTGTGCCGTCGTAGCCCGCGTTCCAAGCGGGCAGCACGTTGGCATCGTTGCCCGCCGCCCCTGCGACTTGTCCGGTGTGATTCAAGTGCCACTGATTCGGATAGAGCGGATCCGTCGGCACGCGCGTATAGCCGTCGTGAGCATATTGATGCTCGTACCAGACGATTTCCGACGCGGTGCGCAGGGCAGCCGACGCGATCTCGACGGCGCGCCCGTTTGTGCGCGGGGTCACACGTTCGGACAGCGACGCGACAGTTTCGCCCACCAATTCATCCATGCGCAAGCCCGTGTTGGGGATCACGAACAGATACGTATCCGGTAAATTGGCGATCTGCCCCTGATTGACATAGCCCAAGCGCGCTGCCAGCGTATCGGCGTTCGCGCCCGGCTGAAGCTGTACCGCCCAAGTCTCAGTTGGGATGCTCATCGGCGCTTCGATGCGCGGCGCATCCCCGCTGCTGCGTTCGCTCGTTGGGGCAACACTTTCGGGGAGGGTGAAATTCAACCTTGGAGCATCTTGTCCATAGACCTGCCCCCCAAACGACAACACACTGACCAACAAGGCGATCAGCGCCGCGATGCGCGCTGCCCGACTGCGAAAATGTGGTTGCATAAACAAACTTCTCCCAAGTGAATGTTATTCATTTTAGTATACGATCATTTTCATCTCGCCAGTACCAACGCATTACAGACGATATTGCTACCCTTGCCGCGTGCGCGCGGATTGGTTACGATCACGCTACCTTAACCTGAGTTTCGGATAGGTATTTTGCGTGACTTTAGGGTTCACCTCACCCCCTGACCCCCTCTCCACTGTGTGGCTGAGGAGAGGACACCTTTTCAAGAACCTCACCCCCTGACCCCCTCTCCACTGCGTAGAGAGGGGGAACACAAGGCGGAAACTCCCCCTCTCCACGCAGTGGGGGTCAGGGGGCTGGGGGTGAGGTGAATCAGGGAGAAAACCAAACATGTCCTCCCCTCAGCCACTGTGTGGAGAGTGGACTTAGGGGTGAGGTGAAGCTATCCGAAACGCAGATTGCCTTACAAAGTATGTTGATGATTTACCAGAAAGAAGTCCAATCCGATGAAAGCCGTCATTCTCGCCGCCGGACAAGGGACGCGCCTGCGCCCTGTCACGCTAACCATGCCCAAACCGCTCGTCCCTGTCGCCAATCAGCCCTTGATCAGCTATGCCATCGCGGTCTTGAAACGCGCGGGTTTGACCGAAATCGGGATTGTCGTCAACGATCTCGACTCGCCCATTCGCGCGGGCTTGGGCGATGGCGCGACCTATGGCGTGCAGTTGACGTACATCGTCCAAAACGAACAACGTGGCTTGGCGCACGCGATTGGCTTGACGCGCGATTTCGTCGGGGATGAGCCATTCTGCGTCTACTTGGGCGACAACATCTTCCAAGACAAGATGGAGGCGATGCTGCGCGACTTCCCGACGACGACGGCGCAAATCACGCTCGGACTGGGCGAGGTCAGCGATCCGACGCGCTTCGGCATCGCGCTGATCGAGGACGGCAAGATCAAGCAGGTGATCGAAAAGCCGAAGGATCCGCCGTCCAATCTGGCGATTGCGGGCGTCTATCTGTTCCGCCGCTCGATCTTCGATGCCATTGACACCCTCAAACCATCAGAGCGCGGTGAATACGAGATCACCGATGCGATTGACATGGTGATCAAGAGCGGCGCGGAGGTCACGGGCTATCGCTTGAAAGGCTGGTGGGTCGATGCGGGCAAGCCAGATTCGATCATTCAGGCGAATCAGTTGGTCTTGGGCGATCTGCCCTACACGCCCGCGCCAGAAGGGGCGGAGATGTTCAGCGGCAAGTGCGATATCTCGCATCGCGTTTTGATTGGCGCGGGTAGCAAAATCATCGACAGCGTGATCCGGGGTCCCGTGATCATCGGCAAAAACGTGACGATCAAGAACAGCTTCATCGGGCCCTACACGTCGATTGGCGATAACGTCACCGTTGAGAACAGCGAGGTCGATGCCAGCATTCTGATGCAAAACTGCTCGATCCGTAACATTCCCGGACGGATCGACTCCAGCTTACTGGCGGATAACGCGCAAGTGGTAGCGGCGGTGGGCGTGCCAGCAACGCATCGGTTCATTCTGGCGGAAAACAGCTACGTACAGCTTTGATGAACCCGCCCCCTGCCCCCTGCTGACACTGGAGCGGGAGAACGCTCGGTTAGCAATCTCCCCTTCTCCACATAGCTAAGGGAGGCGGGGAGGCGGTCTAAAAAAGATTGAAATCATGGACGAACGCCAACAAGATTTGTGGGACAACTTGACCGCCGCCCGCGCGCACCTGAATACGGTTTTGGACTGCGTGGGCGATGCGTGGAATGTGCGCCAACTGCTCACCCATTTGATGGTCTCGGATGCCGGACAGAACCAGACGATCATGGGCATCGCCGCGGGGCGCGAGGTGATTCCGGCGGATTTCGATATCGAACTGCCCGGCGCGGCGCACGTTGGACTTGATCGCGGACAAATGGACATCGCTGGTGGTCGCGGTGTTGATGGAGCGGACGACTCGTTGTAATCAGTTGCGCCGGCGGATCGATGGGATATCGGATAAAATACTCACGCAAACGCTGCAAAAACTCGAACGCGAAGGGTTGATCTTGCGCGTGGTGCATCCGGTGATTCCGCCGCACGTCGATTATTCGCTGACGCCGCTTGGACAAACGCTCGTTGAGCTGCTGATTAACTGGGCGCAGGTGCATAGCGACGAACTCGGCAGCACCGCCGCTTCGACCGCGACCGTCCGCGCCAACGAGGCGCAGTCCGCCTTAAAAGGATAAATTTATGATGGAAAAGACATCTGATTTTCGCGTTTTGGACGCCGATCCGTTCAACGGCGGGACGCCGCCCGAACGCCTGGCAGAGTCGTACTTGACACCCAACGATGTGTTTTTCGTGCGCAGTCATGCCGCTGTTCCAGCCGTCGATCTGGCGACTTATACGCTGACCGTCGAGGGGATGGTTTCGACGCCGCTGGCGCTGTCGCTGGCTGATTTGTCGGCTGCGGGCGAGCGGTTCGCACGGCGGCGCATGGTCGCGGCGCTGCAATGCGCGGGCAACCGCCGCGTCGAATTGCAGACCCTCGCGCCGATCCCGGGCGAATTGATCTGGGATACGGAGGCGATTGGCAACGCCGAATGGGGCGGCGTCCTGTTGGCGGATGTGCTGCGCGCGGCGGGCGTGGCGCTGGACGCCGAACTGCATGTCGCCTTCGAGGGCTTGGACTGTGTATCCGCAAAGGACGAATTATTCGGCGGGTCGATCCCCCTGCGCAAGGCGCTCGACGGTGATACGCTGTTGGCGGACACCATGAACGGCGTCCCGCTGCCACCCGCGCACGGCTGTCCGCTGCGCGTCGTCGTGCCGGGCTGGGTCGGCGCGCGCAGCGTCAAATGGTTGGCGCGCATCATCGTGCAGGATGCGCCGTCGGACAATTATTATCAGAAGCACGCCTACAAGTGGTTTCCATCCGACATAACCGCCGAAACCGTCGATTGGGCGCGCGGGATGATGTTGGGCGAACTGAACTTGAATACGCTGATCGGCAGTATCACACCAGCGGCGGGCGGCATCATCGTGCGCGGTGTGGCATTGGCGGGCGAACGCACCGTCGAGCATGTCGAAGTCAGCGCCGACGGCGGCACGTCGTGGACGGGCGCGGACATGCTCGATCCGGCGAGTCGCTATGGCTGGCGGCGCTGGGAAGCGCGGCTGATGCTCCCGCCCGGCGAGGTCGAAATCGCGGCGCGCGCGTGGGATACAGCGGCGGCGACGCAGCCCGAACGCCTCGAAGCGGTCTGGAACTTCAAAGGCTATATGAACAACGCCTATCATCGCGTGCGCGCGACGGTATAATCACGCCCATATTTGTCGGGAACAAACGGTATGGCGACATCTTCCCCCGCGTTTCGTGTGCCGCGCTCGCGCGCATTCCAGACTCATGCTGCGCTGCGCGCCGAAATTCTGGAGGCGCTGAGTCTGCTGTTGTTCGATGCAGCCCAGAACGCTTATGACGCGCGCGCCGCGTTCGAGGACGTTTTCGCGCGGGTCATGGGGCAGCGGCACGCTATCGCGGTACATTCTGGCACTATCGCGCTGTTTCTGGCGCTGCGGGCGTGCGCAATTGGACGCGGCGACGAGGTGATCACGGTCAGCAACTCGGATATTTCGACGGTTGCCGCGATCCGTCATTGTGGCGCAACGCCAGTGCTGTGCGATGTGTTGGCGACGGATTACACGCTCGATGTGCGTTTGGTGGAGGCGTTGATCACGCCGCGAACGCGCGCGCTGCTGCCCGTCGATTTGCATGGACACCCCGCCGATGTTAAACGTCTGCGCGCGGTGGCGGATCGGCATGGACTGCGCATCATCGAAGATGCGGCATTGGCGGCGGGCGCGTTCGACGATGGTCAGCCCGTCGGCGCATTCGCAGATGTGAGCGTGTTCAGCTTCGCCCCCTTCAAGCCATTGGGGAGCGTCGGCAACGGCGCGATGATTGTGACCAACGACGATCACATCGCGGCACAGGCGCGGTTGCTGGTCGGCTATGGTCACACGAGCGCGCTGAATGCCGCTCCCGACGGGCATCAGCACTACATCGAAGAAGGCTTCAACGTGCCGTTAGATGGGCTGCAAGCGGCGTTACTGGCGATCAAGCTGCCGTATCTTGCGGCATGGACGACGCAGCGCCGCGCTATCGCGGATGCCTACGCGCGCGGGCTGGCGGGGACAGCCGTGATCTGTCCCACGTTTCGCGCCGAGTCCGCGCCGACGTTTCGTTCGTTTACCATTCGCGTCCCAGATCAGCGCGCATTCTACGCGCATCTGCGGCGTGCGGGCGTTGAAGTCGTGCTGCATTACACCCCGCCGACGCACCAGCAGCCCGTTTATGCGGGGCTATTCGACCCTGTGACGCTGCCGATTACGGAACGGTTGTCGGGGGAACTGTTGTCTTTACCGGTCGCGCCAGAGTTAACGACCGACGATGTAGAATTTGTCGTGCAGGAACTACGGACGCTGCTCGACGCCGTTTGAAAAGTCAGGCTATCTCGACCCCACATCATACCGGACATGAGCGCGATTTTCGGTATAATCGCCCTAGAATTGACCCACTGTGAGGAGCGCCACCCCCATGACCGATGTGACTTCCCCAATGCAGCCCGACGATCTGTTCCGTATGGCGTTCGTACAGGGCGGCAAGCTCGCGCCGGACGGGAAAACCGTTGTTTACGCCGTCATGCGCACGATCAACGCGCCCGCCGCCGACCCGCAAGACGTGTGCGCGCTCTGGTTGGCAGATCGGGTGACGGGCGAACAGCGTCAACTCACGGCGGGGATGGCGTTCGACAGCGCGCCCGCGTGGTCGCCGGATGGGACGCGCATCGCGTTCTTGTCGAATCGCGCCGCCGACACGACCCAAATCTACCTGATTGCCGTCGATGGCGGCGAAGCGCGCGCGCTGACCGCCTTCCCGCAAGGCGTCGGCGGTGGACTGGCGTGGTCGCCGGATGGGACGCGCATCGCGTTCACTGCCAAGCCGGACGCCGCGCCTCCCAAAGCCGATGCGCCGTATCGGATCACGCGGAGCGTCCATCGCTTCGACCGGATGGGCAATCTCGACCGCGCCAAACAGGACATTTTCGTGATCGAGGTGGACGCCGCGGCGCCCGTAGCCGCTGACGCCGCGCTCCGGCTGACGGATGCCGCCAGCAGCGCACAAAGTCCGGCGTGGTCACCCGACGGGACGCGGCTGTTGTACTTCGCGTTCATGCCGCCGGACACGTTCAATCTGTTCGCGCGGTTGTATGTAATTCCGCTCGCAGCGGACGCGGATGGCGCGCGCGCGCCCTACGATGTGCTAGGTGCGTGGGGCGACGCGGTGGGGACGGCAGCATGGACGCACGACGGATATGCGATAGCGTTCATCGGACGCCCCGCCGCCGCCAAGATCGGCACGAAATCCGACGTGTATGTCATTCGTGCGGTGGGGGGAACGCCCGAAAATCGCACGACGAAACTGCGTTTGCACATCGGCAACGGCTTGCAGTCAGATTATCCGGCGGCGGCGCTCGGTCTGGGCGGCATCCACGTCACGAAGGAAAATGACGCCTATATCCACGTCCAAGAGGGCGGCATGGCGCACGTTTATCGGGTGGCGCTGGCGGGTGTCGAATCGTGGATCGCAGTGACGAATGGCGAACGCGCGTGCCTGCTCCAAGATGTGCGCGCGGGCGATATCCTGTTCGCCGCCGCCGATTTCAACCATCCGCCCGACTTGTACACGATTTCGATCAACGCGGAGGACGAGCGCCGCCTCACGCGCCTGAACACGACCTTACTGGCGCAAATCGCGCTGCCAACCGTCGAGCATCTGTTGTTTCGCAGCAGCGATGGGGCGCTGATTGAGGGCTGGATGCTCAAACCGTCGTTTGGCGCGGCACCGTATCCGACGATCCTCTACATTCACGGCGGACCCCATTCCGGCTTCGGGCATACGTTCTCGTTCGACTTCCAGATGTTGACGGGCGCGGGCTATGCGGTGCTGATCGTTAACCAGCGCGGATCAACGGGCTACGGCGACGACTTCGCCAACGCGATCTTGGGCGATTGGGGCAACCTTGACTACGCCGATTTGATGGCGGGCGTCGATGATGCCGTCGCTCAGGGGTTGGCGGATGCGGATCGTTTGGGCGTGTGCGGCTTGTCCGGCGGCGGGAATTTGTCGTGCTGGACGGTGGGGCAGACGCGCCGTTTCAAGGCGGCTGTCCCCGAAAATCCGCTGACGAATTGGCGCAGCTTCTACGGTGTGAGCGATATCGGCGTGTGGTTCAGCTTTAACGAATTGGGCGGACACCCGCACGAAATCCCCGACACTTATGCGCGCTGTTCCCCCATTACCTATGCGCACACCTGCACGACGCCGACGCTGCTGATTCAAGGCGAACAGGATTGGCGCTGCCCGTCGGAACAATCCGAGCAGTTCTACACCGTCTTGAAGGCGAACGGCTGCATCGCGGAGATGCTGCGGCTGCCTAACGAAGCCCACGCGGGCGCGCTTAACGGGCTGCCGGTGACGCGGCGCGCACAGAACGCGGCGCTGTTGAATTGGATGGATCGCTATGTGCGGGCGTGAGCTGATTGCGCTCGTATGAAAGCACACGCCCGACGGGCGCGGCACGCCACGCCCCTGCATAGCGATGATGTTGACCACACGCCGCGCCATGCCCCCTTTGCGCGCGACGCGGTTTTCCGTCATAATGAGGCGATCTTGTGATGTAGTGCCAGCATCGCTGTATCCTGTCTATTGGAGTATTGGATTGCCTTTCCTGAATTGGCGTCGTGTCGCCGCCATCGCTGCCCTGATTTGCACACTGACCGCGTGCGGCGCGCCTGCCCCCGACTCGAACGCGAATGCGGTGGACATAACCGCCACCGTGCCGACGGCAACGGCGCTGACAACCGACGTTGCCCAAGTGGCGACTCCGCTGCCGACGCTCCCGCCGCCAACCAACCCCATCGACGCGGCTGGGGCGCAAATTGTCGCGCGCGTCAACGGGCAGCCGATTTTGCTGGCGGACTTTGAGCGTGCGCTCGTGCGCTCGACGGCGCAGGGCGTGAACTACGTCGATGAAGCCACCCAGCGCGCGGCGATCCTCGATACGTTGATCGATCAGACCTTGATCGAATTGGCGGCGGCTCAACAGGGCTTGACCGTCGATGCGGCGGCGCTCGACGCGGAATTGGCGTCGTATGTCACGGCGTTGGGCAGCGATGCGGCATGGACGGAATGGTTGACGGCGAATTTCTATACCGAAGCGGAGTTCCGCGAAACCCTGCACGAATCGCTGCTGACCAATCGCTTACGCGACTCGATCACCGCCAACCTGAGCGGGAACGTGCCACAAGTGCGCGCTCGTCACATCCTCGTCGCCACCGAAGCCGAGGCGCGCACGGTGTTGACGCGGCTGCAAAATGGCGAACCGTTCGAGGCGCTGGCGGCGAGCGTCTCGCTGGATGTGACGACGCAAGCGCGCGGCGGCGATTTGGGCTGGTTCATCGAAGAAGAACTGCTCGACCCCGCGCTGGCACGCTTGGCGTTCACCCTGCCGGACAATGGCATCGCGGGACCCGTCCAGACCGGGCTTGGCTTTCACATCATTCAGACGCTGCAACATGCGGATATGCCGCTTCAGCCGGATAAGCTGCCGCTGTTGGCACAGCTTCGCTTCGAGAATTGGCTGACCGTGATCGCATCCCAAGCGACGATTGAACGCTATATCTGAGAGACCATCTGAGGAGTTTTTTCACCTCCCCCCCCCCCCGACCCCCTCTCCACTTCGTAGAGAGGGGGAGGCACAACGCGGCGTTCCCGCTCTCCATGCAATGGAGAGCGGGTTGGGGGGTGAGGTAGTACTTTTCAAACGGCTTCTGAGCGAAACGGATCGAGGACTGAATGAAAAACATCGACGTAGGTTCAGAATCGGATCGGGGCGTGGCAGGCGGGTTTGGCGTGCCAAACCCCGATGCGCACGCGGCACGGTTTTTTACTCAGTACTCAGCACTCAGTACTTTCTTTAACACATAGGGGGCTGTATGGGGCAAGGCGCAGCACGTATCTATAACTTGATCTCGTTGATGTTCTTGCTGTTTTCATGCGGCGTAATCGCTTTCGTTGGCATACGGATGGGGCAGCCCGCCGCGGCAGTGGTCGCGCCGGACATCATCATCCCGACGGAGCAGATGCTCCCGACGGAGACGCCAACGTTCACGCCCACCTTTACGCCGCTGCCAACGCTGACGTTCACGCCGAGCAGCACCCCGACGGAGACGATCACACCGACGGCAAGCCCACTCCCGCAGACCGCGCCGCCGACATTCACGCCGACGGAGACGCCGCCGTCGCTGATAGCCACGCTCGAAGGGCTGCAAACGGAAGTCGCGTTGACCTCCGCTGCATTCGCTGCGCAAGAGACGGCGACTACCGTGTCGGACGCCGCAACGGGGACGCAGATCGCCATCGCCGGGCTGCCGACGCGCACGCCGAGCGTAACGCGCACGCCCACCATCGCCCCAACGCTCACGCCGTCCCCGACGATCACACCGACGGAATTCATCGCGCCGACCGATGTTCCGCCGACCGCCACCATTCCGCCCACGTCGGATATTCCGACCTTGACCAGCACGGGCGCGCCGACGTTGGCATCGCTGGTCACGGAACCCACGCTGTCGCCGTATCCGTTCCGGCTGCGCGATCAGGTGATCCCGACGCAGAATTTCAACAACACGGCGGGCTGTAACTGGCAGGGGATCGGCGGGCAGGTGTTCGATATCAACAATCAGCCGCTGATCAACATCCGGGTGCATGTGTTTGGCGGCGGCATTGATCTCTTTGCCGTCAGCGGATCGAATACCCTGTATGGACAATCCGGCTGGGAAATCCAGTTAGGGAACGCGGTCAACACCACTTCGTACATCGTTGAACTGCAATCCGCACAAGGCACGATCATCTCGCCGCAAGTGTCGGTCACATTCACGGCGAACTGTGGACAGAACTTGAACCTAGTCAATTTCGTGCAGACTCGACCGTTCTAACAATCGTTCGGAGTGCTGAGTGCTGAGTGCTGAGGAACAACGGTCGTGAGCGATCACGATGCGGAATTGGACGCGCATCCGTCGGACGAACCGCCCCCTTCCAACCCGGAGGGGGAGCGGCGCTCGGACGAATCGTCGTCGATGCGCGATGCCGATATGGAGGCGGATGCCGCCCCTGTACGGCGCGTCGGGCGCGGGGATCGCAAGGCGCGGATCGCGCGGCGTGGCTCGTTGTTCCCGCCGGATGCCGCTGCACCGCCGCTCGATGTGGAGCGAAAGGCGGAAGATGAGGGTGTGCCTGTTACTGCTGATCCCGACGCGCCGTACCAACCGCCGGAGTCCGCGCCCGACGACACGGCAGCAGTTTTGGAAATGTCGGCTGCCGATGTTGAAATTGTTGACGCGCCACGCGCAGCTTTGAATCCAGTTGAAGCGACATCCCCCCCTCTCCAGGTGGAGAGGGGGACGGGGGGTGAGGTTGCGCGTCCGCGCCGCCGCGCCGCCCCGTCTGACGGCGAACGCTATCCGCCGCTGCCCGATGAACTCGACCAAATCGAGCGCCGCGCCGCCTCTAAACGCGCATCAACGCGCGCCGCGAGTGCCGCTGTGCCGCGCCCTGCAAACGTGGACGCGCAAAATCGGGTCACGCTGATCGCGCTGGCGTTGTCGTTGGGGCTGATCGTCTATTTCGGCGTGCTGTGGGTCGATCCATATTCGCGGCTGAACTTGTTCGCGCCGCCGACACCGTTTCCGCTGGTCGTGTCCATGACACCGACGGCATCCCCGACGCTGACGCCCACGCCGACGGTCACACCATCAGCGACGCGCACGCCGTCGCCGACTGTGACGCCCAGCGCGACGCAGACGGTGATCCCGACGGCGACATTCACACCGATTTCGGCGGAGGCGCTCGGCGTTACCTTTCTGCCGGATGCGCCAGCGACCGCCGCTGCGTTGACGCTGACTCCGGGCGGGTCAACATCGGCGGCGAGCGGATATCCGTTCGCGCTGCTGTCCGGCGGGCTGATTTACATTGCCAACCCAGAAGGGCGCGGCGGCTGCAACTGGTCGAGCATCGCGGGGTCGGTATCGGACGTAAATGGTGAGGGCATCAATGGTTATACGGTGCGGATTGTGGGCGAAAATGTCGATTCGACGCTGATTTCGGGGAGCAACCGCGGTTTTGGCGGCGGCGGCTACGAACTGCCATTGAGCGAGACCGCGCGCGATGCGACCTACACCGTGACGTTATACGATCCCAACGGCGTACAGGTGTCCGCGCCCGTGACCGCGATCACACGCGCGGACTGTGCGAATATCACGGCGGTGCGCTTTGTGGGTGTGAATTAAAACAAGACGCTCAACTTGACCGTGAAGCCGGGCAGCACGTCGCCGCCGTCCAACGTATCATCATCGGCGGCGGTCAAAATCTCGATATCGCCGCCCGCGCGGTAGACTTCGATCAGCTTTTTACGCGGGATGAACAGCCAGCTCAAGCGCGTTCCGTGTTCCAGATAGTATTTCATCTTATCCCGCGTCTCGGACAGCGAATCGTCGGGCGACATGATTTCGACGGCGAGATCGGGCATGATCGGCAGCGCGCCGCGTTCGCGGATTGGTTCGGCGCGTTCTGGGCTGATGTACGACAAATCGGGGATGCGGTCATTTTCATCATCGTCAGGCAGCCCGTGCCGAACTTCGATGCCCGGTGTACCCGGCTCTCCCTTCGCACTCCACCAATTGAAGATGTGACCGCTCAGGATGAAGATGATAATTCCATGTCGTTGATTCGGCATTTTCTCGACGATCTCCCCGTGAATGAGTTCAAAGCGGCGGTCGGCGTTCTCTGGAAGCGCGATGAATGCCTCGTACTCCGCGATTTTGACGCGCGGCGGTGCAGAATCGATCATGGCGGTGTGTGTCTCAAAACTGGACGATAATCAGATCGATTTTAGCACGATTGACCGTTTTTCAGAAATCAATCGGCTGTCTATCTGAGCGCAAGCTCATGCTGCCTAGATTGCCAACCTTTTCCTTAAATTGATGGGTAGAGTATGGTAAATCGATACATCCAATAGCAGCCAATGCAGCGGAGGGTGAAAAGACGATGGGTACAAACAATCCGTCCGACGAGCAAGCAGTCATGCAGGTGATCGAAGCCGAAACGCTCGCCTTTTGGCTGAAGGATTATGCGGCGTGGGCGCGCTGTTGGCTGCAAGTGCCAGAAATTCGCATGATGGGGTGGTGGGCGCGCGGCGGAATCACCGTCACTGTGGGTTGGGATACCCTCAGTCAGAACGTCCGCCGCCTGATGGACGCCAACCCGACTCCCAATCCGACTGCCGCGCGGGTGCGCCGGGAGCAGGTCAACATCCGCACGAGCGATGCGATGGCGTGGGTGACGTTCGATCAATATGGGGCGGATACCGACGAACCGGACATGGACATGGCGGGATTGAGCCATGAAACGCGCATTCTCGAAAAACATGCGGGCGCATGGAAAATCGTTTATGTCGGTTGGCTTTTGGCAGGCGCGTAACAGGTCGTCAAGAAGATGATTTAATCAACCCCTCTCTATGTGGAGAGGGGCTAATCCAACCCCGTTTTTCTCCCCCTCTCCGGTACGGCTGAGGGGGTTGGGGGGTGAGGTCAATGAGAGAGAAACTCAAACATGTCCTCTCCCTTGACGCACGCTTAGGACTTTTCTTCGTTTGGCTGAAGCGCAATCGAGACGGAGTTGATACAGTAGCGCAGTCCCGTTGTCGCGCGCGGGCCATCGTCAAACACGTGTCCGAGATGCGAACCACAGCGGCTGCATACAGCTTCGAGGCGCGTCATGCCATGGCTGCTGTCACGGCGCACTTCAACATGCCCTTGATCGACCACATCCCAAAAGCTGGGCCAGCCCGTTCCCGACTCGAATTTGGTCTCCGACGAGAACAACGTTTGCCCGCAGGCGGCGCAAGCGTAGGTGCCTGCCGTCTTGGTATGGACGTATTTACCTGTGAAGGCGCGTTCTGTCCCCTGCTCACGCAGCACACGATATTGTTCAGGCGTCAGTTCTGCGCGCCATTCCACGTCACTCTTAACGACTTTTTCGCTCATCGACACGCGCTCCTTGTGATGACCTGCATCACAATTAGACGCTTTCTGCACCGTTAAGCTTACGTCTCGATCATGGTGATCGACTTATTAATGAAAATAGGCACAAGTTGGTGTTGAAGGGCAGATGGAGGGAGGGCAAACGCACGAAGCTACAATGGATCATTCACCCCACCCGCCCCACTGCGTCTGAGGGGAGGACATGTTTGGTTTTCTCCCTGATTCACCTCACCCCCCAGCCCCCTCGCCACGCAGTGGCGAGGGGGTCAGGGGGTGAGGTTCTTGAAAAGGTGTCCTCCCCCTCGCCATTGCATGGCTGAGGGGGTCGGGGGGTGAGGTGAGCTTGCCAATTGAGACCGCGTAGCTTGATGTGGTTGCCCTACAGATGGAGGGGTCTCCCGCTGGCACGCCCGCGACTCCATCATCGTCGCGGCGACTCACACGCCGTCCATATGGCGCGCCGCCACCCGAATGATCGCCTCTAAACTGCGCTCAACATCGTCTTCGGTGGTCGCCCACGACGACACGCTGATGCGCATCACGGTGTGACCTTGCCACACGCTCCCACCCGCCCAACACGTTCCCTCCGCTTGCAGATCGGCAATCACCGCGCGGGTGGTGTCGGCATCGCCAAATTTGACCATGACCTGATTGATCACCACATCGTTCAAAACGGGATGCCCGGCGGCGGTCAAGCCCTCAGCGAAGCGCGCAGCGTAGCGGCACGTGCGCTCAACCAAATCGGCGATCCCACTCCGTCCCAATGAGCGCAATGCCGCCCATACTTCAACGCCGCGCGCGCGGCGGGAAAAGTCCGGCGTATAGTGGTATGGTTCGCGGTTTTCGGTCTGCACCAAATACGCCGAACTGGCAGCCGATGCCGCCATCGCCGCCTTGAGATGCGCCGGGTCACGACAGATCACCAAGCCACAGTCGTAAGGGGTGTTCAGCCATTTATGACCATCCGTTGCCCACGAGTCGGCATCCGCGACGCCCGCCGTCAAATGCGCCCGCGCTGGAGCCGCCGCCGCCCACAAGCCAAACGCCCCATCGACATGCACCCACGCGCCGCTGGCGTGAGCTTGCGCGATGATCTCCGCTGCTGGATCGAACGCGCCGCTGTTCACATTCCCCGCTTGGATACAGACAATCGTCGCACCCGACAGCGCCGGGAGGGCATCGGCGCGCATCCGCCCCTGATCATCGACTGGCACGCGGATCACCCGATCCCGCCCCAATCCCAACAGCGACAGCGCCTTCAAGACGCTGACATGCACTTCGTCGCCCACCACGACCGTGATCGGCGGCGCGCCGAACAAGCCTTGTGCTTCAACATCCCAGCCCATTTGCTGCAAGACGCTGTGGCGGGCGGCGGCAAGCGCCGTGAAGTTCGCCGCCGTCGCACAGGTCACGAAGCCGACCCCCGACTCGGCGGGCAGGTGCAGCGCATCGAGCAGCCATCCCATCGCCACCGCTTCCAGCTTTGCCCCAATTGGTGAGGTGGCGATCAATCCGCCGTTTTGATCCCACGCTGCCGCCAGCCAGTTTGCCGCTAACGATGCTGGCACCGAGCCGCCAATGACAAATCCGAAGAAGCGCCCGCCCGCTGAGGCAACGGTTGCTGGAGAACCAACTTCATCCAATAACGCTAACACCTCGTCGGGGTCGATTGGGTTTTCGGGAAACGGCTCGTGCAGCCGCGAAAGATTTTGCAGGGCTTGGGGTGTCGGGGCGACGCTGCGCGCATCGATGGTTTCCAGATAGTTGACGGCACGGCGCGCGGTCGATTCCAAAAGATCGCGTAAAACCATTCTCGGTATCCTCATCCATGATCTCGATTTCGGAGCATTTTAACGCTCACGGACGAAACGTCATGTACCATTCAGTCCGCAGCACTATTCGTTATAATCGCTTGGCTCAACTGGTTATTTCGTGCTGGTGATCCGCATTCAAAGGAATGGCTGCATGTCCGATATCAAACTACTGCTGCTGTGCCATGTGGTTGCAACATTGATGATGGCGGGGGTGATCTGGATGGTACAGCTCGTCCATTATCCATTGTTTCGCTTCGTTGGTGATGCCACCTATACCGCCTATCAAACCGCGCACATCAACGCGATCACGCTGCTGGTGCTGCCGCTAATGTTGGTGGAACTGGTGACAGGCATCCTGCTCATCATTCAGCCGCCCGCAAGCGTGCCAACCTGGAGCGTGTGGGTGGGCATGGCGCTGATCGGGCTGGTGTGGGGCGTGACCGCGCTGGTCAATGTGCCGCAGCATTCGGCGCTGGTGGGCGGCTTTGATGCGGAGATTCACGCGGCATTGGTGGCGTCCAACTGGCTGCGCACGCTCGGTTGGACGCTGCGCGGCGGCTTGGTGGTGTGGATGCTGGCGCGGGTGATGGGATAAAAAAGAAGTTCTCCCTCGTGTGAACAGATAACTTCTTTGGCTTTGACGCTTTAATTCGTTGTTGCAGTCAGCTACCAGCCGGGGACTGGAGATCAGCGCCCGCGCGATGCTGATGCGCTGGCAAACGTCCCCAATCGCCGGATTGTAGTACCGCGCGCGCAGATAGACCATGCCCGTCGCACTATCGCGCCATTCGCCCGTGAAGCCGAACGGCGTCTCGTTCATCGTCCCCGCCAACAAACTCCCATACGGCTCGTAATGGCGATGTTCCATGACCGCGCCGCTGTTGTTCGTCACGCTGCGGATGTTCCCCAATCCATCTTCGAGCATCCATTCCCAGTTTCCATTGTTGTCTTCCTGCGCCAGCACACCAAACGGGGTGTGAACCATGCGCGCCGTTGTCCCCAAGCTCGGATAGCCAATCGCCACATTCTGCGCCAAACCCGGCTGCAAGTCGTGCAGTAAATTGATGGTGTACTACTGGATCAAAGACATTGCGATCCCGTACACGAAACGGCAGACGGAAAAATAGGTCAATGCGACGAAAGCGGCACAGGCAAAATTTGCTGCATTACGAGATGCGGCGTATCAGCGGGGCGTACTAGAACTACCCGAACTCTTGCAAGACGTTCACTTTCGAGAATTTGTTGTTTTGTACATGGCGGAGGGCTATAAGCGCGGGCGCAATATGGTTTCTTTCGTCAATTCCAACTCGAAAATGGTCAGATTGGCGCGAAATTGGTTTATGCGCCTTTCACCCGGAAGACCTATTCGATATCGGCTTCAATATCATGCCGATCATGATGTCGATGAGCTTAAACGCTATTGGGCGGCAATCCTTGATATCGATCCAAGCATCATAAAGGATCAGCGCAAATCCAACAGCAATCAGCTTACTGGACGAAATTGGCGCTCAATTCATGGTCTACTGACATTAGAGGTCAGCGATACTTACTTTCGATCTCGGATGCAAGCATGGATGGACTTTATCGAAAATCAGTGGTAAACTGTTTTCAAGACGGGGTGTAGCGAAGCCTGGTATCGCGCCATCTTTGGGAGATGGAGACCCGCCGGTTCAAATCCGGCCACCCCGATTTAATAGCAAATGTGATTGACCACCCGTCTACATCTGCTATTGTATATGCACAACGCGGGTATGGTGTAGCGGTAGCACATGACCCTTCCAAGGTCCTAGCATCAGTTCGATCCTGATTACCCGCTATCGATGTATACATTGTAAAATGGGTGCATAGTTCAATGGTTAGAACACTCGTCTCATAAACGAGTAGTTGTAGGTTCGAGTCCTACTGCACCCAAATATATCATACAATAATAACGCCGATGAGCAGCTCTCATCGGCGTTCGCGTTTCTACGGCATGTCGCACAAGATGCGGGCGTGCCAGCGGCGATCATGACACGCCCTGTCAGCTACTCCGTGACGGCTGCCGTCTCGCGCGTTGCCAGCGTCCCCGCCGTATCGCGCGAATAGAACGCCATCTGCCCCTGAATCCACTCGTAGCCCGGCTTCACGTCGTAATACGTCCAGCCGACGTTCTGGATTTTCTCCGATGGGCTGTCGAGATCGATCCAATAGCAGCGCCCCTTGTACGGACACGTATAGATGCGCTCGGTCACGCGCAAATGCGCCATATTGACGTTTTCGGCTGTGTAATACCAGTTGCCCTCGAAATGCTTGACGCCTTCATCTTCAACGGCGCTGGCGATGATGTCGCCTGTAATGCGCTCTTTGACGGTAAATTGCATACTCGGTTTACTCCTGTGGTCAATACGATCTAGACGCGGCGATCCGGCGAAATCATACGACCTCACCGTCGCAGCACAACATACGCATTCGCGCGGTCGCCCTCGCCGTCCGCGCGGAACGTCATGAACGGGCGCAGCCCTGCCGCGCACGCCGCCGCGATCAGCGCCGACTCTTCGGCGTCGTCGATGGCGTGGCAGTAGCGCAGCGCGGGCAGATCAGCGTGTCTGCCGCGCCGCCAGTCGAGCAGATGATCGCCCGGTTCGACGCGCGCCGCCATGTCCGCGTCCCATGCCAGCGCGCGGCGGCGAAAACGCGGAAAATCCATGAAGCGCCAGCTTGTCCACACGAACAAGCCGCCCGGCGCGAGCCGCGCCGCCAGCGTCCGCACGAGCGCCGCGCGCCGTTCCGCGCCCGGAACATGATGCAGCACCGCCAGCAGTGCGATCAAATCGTAGTCACCGCCGTCTGGGACGCCGCTTTCCACGATATCGCCTTCGATCAGCCGCACGGTCAGGTCGGCGCGCTCGGACAACGCCGCGTCTGCCTTTGCCAAGAGCGCCGAACTGTTGTCGATGCCTGTATAGTCGATAGGACGTTTGCCCGCTTGCGGCGCGGACAGCGACTCCGCGAGGAACACGCCAAAACGTCCGTTGCCACAGCCGACATCGAGCGCGCGCAGCGTCCCGCCGACTGCCAGCGGGCGCAAAGCGGGCAGCAGCGTCCGCCAGCCGCGCCATGCCTCGCCGCGCGTGGCGTCGAAGTCCTCCGCGATGGCGGCGTAGAAGGCGCGGTTGATGTCATTGAGTTCGCGTGCAGTTTGATTGTCCATGCCGTGAATTTTAGCGCAGAAACGGGGCGGCGCGGAACGATTTAATGTAGAGGACGCAGAGAGAACTCAAGCAAAAAATGAGATCATTCTCCTTCTTTTCTCTGCGTCTCTGCGCTGAATCCTTTTCTGCGTCTTTACGCTGCAATCCTTCTTCACGGACTCGGCTCAAAGCAGCTTGGCAGTTCGTTGGCGGTGCGCGCCCAGCCGCTTTCCGTGTCCTCGCCCGCGTAGAAGCGCAGATATTCCGCGACGTGCGACGCCCAATAGTCGTCATCGTGTCCGCCCACCGGATTGACGACATATGTGTGCGGCACGCCGCGCGCGCTCAAGCGGCTGGAGAAGATTTCGAGTTCCGTTCCAGCTGGATCGGCGGCGGCGTTGTCGATGTAGATGCGCAGCCCCGCTTCGGGCAAGAACGCGGCATCGAGCGCCAGATCGAGCGGATTGAAGGCGGGCGGCGCGTTGGTGGCGTCGAATGAGGCGCTGTGTCCGCCGATCACGCCGAATAAATCCGGGTGTCGCAGCGCGACGCTGACCGCCCAGAAGCCGCCGCGCGAGATGCCGCCAAGCGCGCGATGGGTGGGATTTTGGATCGTGCAGAAGGTGCGCTCAACCGTCGGGATCAGCTCATCCAGCAAGACCGACTCGTAAGAATCAGCGGGTGGGAACGTGTTTTCGCCGCCGATGCGCCCGAAATCGGGCATCACGAGGATCATGGGGCCCAAGACGCGCAGCCGCATCCCCTGTTCGAGCGCGTCGATCACGCCAATCGTCTCCCATTCCGTCTCGTCTTGGTTCAGCCCGTGCAGCAGATAGACAATCGGATAGCGCCGCTGATATTCCAAATAGCACGGCGGCAGATACACGCGATACGGCAGCGTCGCGCCCGCGATGGTGCTGCGAAAATCGCTGAACGGCAGCACTTGTCCGCCCCCCGCCTCACACGCGGGCAGCGTCGGCGTGGCGGTCGGTGCGGGCGTCGGTGTGAACGATGGGAGCGGCGTCGGCGTGAACGTCGCTGTCGCCGGAACGGTCAGCGTCGGTTCGGGCGTGACGATCACGACTTGGGGCGTCGCCGTCGGGAACGGTGCGAGGAACGCGATGGATTGTCCATCGGGTGCGCACGCGGACAGCAGGACGATGCCGAGTAAAATGCTGAAATAACGGACACCTGAGATCAAATCGAGCGAACGTCGAGACGGATTTGTGTGCAATTTTCTCTGCGTTTCTCTACGTCTCTGCGTTGACGTTTGGTTCGGCTTTCCATCAGCACGATATCGCATCATGGGCGCGCTCATTTCGGGCGGATCAGCGCGAGCTGATGCGTATTCAAGATGCCGATGCGCTCCAACAGCGCGCATAACAGCCACGACACGCCCACCAGCCGCCGCGCGATGGGCGGCGCGAGGGTGATGCGCTGAATGGTCACGTCGCAGCCCGCGAACAGCGCGCGGATTTCGGCAGCGCGAATGGCGCGGACATCTGGGTTGGTCGGGTTGAACCAAAAGTCGTACCACAGGATCGCGCCGGTCGCGGGACGCAGCACGCGCAGCATCTCGGCGGCGACGCGCTGACGCACCGCATCGTCCAAGATCGACGAGAACGCCATGTACTGTGTGACCACATCGAAGCTGCCATCCGCGAACGGCAGCCGCTGTCCATCGGCGGCGGCGACGTTCAGAAACTCATTTTTTGCGCGCGCGTGCGCCAATTTCATCCACAGCACATCGATGCCGTACAATTGGCGCGCCGGAACGCCGTAGAACAGCCATTCCAACAGGACGCTGCCGCCGCCGCAGCCGACTTCCAGCACCGATTTTTCATGCAGCGCGGACAATCCGTTGGCGCGCAGCAGCGCAAGGACGGCGCGCTGGCGCTGCTGGACAAAAAATTGATACGCGGGGTTGAACAACGAATAAACATCGCTCTGCGCGTATCGCTGCTGACGTTCGGCGTAGACCGCTTGGAGGCGTTCGGATTCGGAAACGGGCATAAGATACCGTCAACTTTTTTGATTGTTGGAGAGTATAGCCGATTTTGGGGGCGAGGAATAAATCAGGCGCAAATTACGAAACGATTAGCGGTCAACGACTCGCGGTTTCAACCGCGAGTCGTTGACTCCTTCCACTCAAAGCGAGCGGGCGTGGTTGCCCACACCCGCTCATCGCTTCGTCCACGGATCAGCCGTTCGGCGTACTGGGATTGGCAGTTCCGCGCTCAGTCACGTACAGCGTACCCTGAATATTCTCGCCCGCCGTGAAGCTGGCGATCCAAATGTCGTAGCGCCCTTCTGTCGGGTTGACGAAATCGACCGTCGGATTCAGCGTGCTGGACGAGTCGTCGTTGCAAACCCAGTTCCCCTGTGGGTCGTTGACCAACATTACCGTGTCACCCGTGCTGACATAGAAGAAGCGCAAACCCTGCGACGCGCCCGACCATGCCAAGCTGTAATCTGGTTGACGGGTAGCGAATCCGCGGCAGTCCGTGCCGTAGTTGAACGCGCTGGCATCAACATCGCCGCCGCTGATGATCTCGACGGTGAATGGATCGGGCGAGAAGCCGGCGACCAACGAGGTGCCGCCATAATTCGGCGTCAAGTTGTAGTCCAGCCCATCGGTCGTCCCGGTCGATGCGCCCGATTCAGGCGTCGGGAACGGCGTGACTTCCAATTGCGGCGCGGGCTGCTGCCCACCTTGCGGCTGTTCCAGTTCCAACAGCGCGTAAATCGCCTCCAAGGGCAGCAAGCCGCCCAAGCGTCCGCCTGTGCGTTCTTCCGAGATGACCGCCGTGGGGATACCGACCATGAAACCGGCGTCGTTGACCGCCAAGCCGCCGCTGTTGCCGGGACTGATCTCGGCGTCGGTCTGATTCCAGACCGGAATGCGCGCGCCGCTCACATCGCCGTTGCGAATGGTCGTGATCGTGCCTTCCGTCAGCACCAGATAGTTGTCGCCAATGCCCGGAAAGCCGAAAACATGAATTCGCTGACCCAGATCGACTGGGGTGGGTGAAAGTTCGATCACCGGCAGGTTGAGCGATGCCGCATCAAGCGCGTTGCCGTCGGCGTCACGGTCGATCTGCAGGATGGCGAAGTCGAATTCTTCCGAGAAATTGACCGTGGTGGCGAAATAGCGCAGGACGGGCTGTTCCGCTGTATCTTCCAACATCAAGATGGCGAAATCGCTGCCACCTTCGATCACATGATAATTGGTGAAAATGTAGCCTGCCGGATCGATGATCGTCCCCGATCCGCTCGACTGCGGCTCGCCACTACCATCGAGATTGAGAATCAACGTGACACTTTGGGCGATGCGCTGGATTTCGGAGGGTGGCAAACTGCCCTGCGCCGACGCACCTCCCACAACCAACGACAACGCCAACAACGCGATAACGGCAACAAATAAACGCTTCATCGTTCAAAGCTCCCTTAACCCGGATAACCGATCCCCACGAAAGTCAATTCCACTATTCCATTGTAATGACTTTTGCCAATTGTGCGTCCAACGAATGACCGATGCTAGACGGAGGATGCCGATCTCCGTCCTGTTGGCACACAATGAGACCATTCTAACGCGGCACACGTATAATGAAGACATGGAAAGACAATTCAGATAAAGGATAACGGATGAGCTACGAAGCCGAAATCAGCCGGAGCAATCCGAGCATGTTTCTGTTTCTCATCGATCAATCAGGATCGATGGATGAGAAATTCGCAGGGGGCAGCACGCGCAAGGATCAAGCGGTCGCGGATGCGATCAACCGCCTGCTGCAAAACCTCGTGATCAAGTGCGCCAAGTCGGACGGCGTGCGCGATTATTATCATGTCGGCGTGATTGGCTATGGGGCGAAGGTCGGCGCGGCGTTTGGCGGCGAACTGGCAGATAAGCCGCTGGTGCCGATCAGCAAGATCGCGGATGCGCCCGTTGAAATTGAGGAACGCACCAAGAAAGTTGAGGACGGCGCGGGCGGCTTGGTCGATCAGAAAGTGCGCTTTCCGATCTGGTTCAAGCCGCTGGCATTCGGCGGAACGCCCATGGTCGAGGCGCTCACGCAAGCGCGTCGGATCGTGGACGACTGGATGCGTGTGCATCCCAACGGCTTTCCGCCGATCATCATCAATATCACCGATGGCGAATCGAGCGACGGCGACCCCGTGAGCGCGGCGGCGACGCTGCGCGATCTGCACGGAGCCGATGGCGCGGCATTGTTGTTCAATGTGCATCTGTCGTCGCTCGGCGGCGGAACGTTCGAGTTCCCGCACAGCGAGTCCGAACTGCCGGATAAGTTCGCCAAGCAGTTGTTCCAGATGTCCAGCCCGCTGCCGCCACACTTGCTCGATGTCGCGCAAAAAGAGGGCTACAAAGTCAGCGAAGGCGCGCGCGGCTTCGTTTTCAACGCGGATATTGTGGCGGTGATCAAGTTCTTGGATATCGGCACGCGCCCGAGCAATCTGCGCTAAGCGATCATTTGAGAGGTTTTTTCACCTCACCCCCGCCCCCTTCTCCGATACGGCTGGGGGGCGCTGGGGGGTGAGGTTGCTTTCATCTACATTCTTGACGGACTACTAACCTCGCTTTAGTTCTCAGCGTTTCACTTTTTATCCCTTTGACCAACCTTTCCGCCACCTTACCCATTTGTCCCAGTTGCGTTGACGCCCTGCCTTGCGCATGTTAGGATTCGTACATCGTTATTACGCGGTAAGGTTTAGAAGGCGCGACCTGTGCGCCGGGCGGACGCGCCCTCTCAACGAGCGATACCGATAGCAGCCTTTATTTTGGCAAGGTCGGCGGCGCGCGCTGGGTGTATTGTCATTGGTGCGTTTCCCCAGTGTGATAGGGCGTGACTTCGGGGAGTGATGTCATGTCCATCGATTTTGTCTCTCGTCTGTTTGGGATGGTGGTCTTCGCCATCGTCGGGGCGCGCTTCGGTTTGTCTGCTGCCAGCGCGCTGGCGCTGCCGGATGTCGCTGTTTCATTCATTTTCGGCTTGGTTGGCGTCTTGTTCGGCTTGATCATGACGCCATGGATCACCGTGCGCCCGATTCGCTTGCTTGGTCGCATCGTCAACGAAATGCCGATTGAAAAGCTGTTGGTTACGCTGTTGGGCGTCTTTCTCGGCTTGATGATGGGTCTGATCGCCGCGTATCCATTTTCGCTGCTCGACTCGACGTTGGGCAATCTCATTCCAGTGGCGATCTCGCTGGTGGCGATTTATCTGTTGGTCTCGATCTTCAGCGTGCGTTCGCAAGACCTTTGGGCGTTGGTCGGCAGTTCCAGCGCCGGACACCCGCACCAAGCAGCCCTGCCCGCCGGTTCCGAGCGCCAGCTTTTGCTCGATACGAGCGTGCTGATCGATGGGCGCATCGTCGATATCGCCAAGACGGGCTTTTTGGGCGGGACGCTGGTCGTGCCACGCTTCGTCGTCTCGGAATTGCATCGCGTGGCGGACTCGTCGGATACACAGCGGCGCGCGCGCGGCAAACGCGGCTTGATCAAGCTTAACGAACTCCAGCGCGACGGGGTGATGCCGTTCAAAATCGTTGATGATGATGTCGAGGAAGAACGCGAAGTCGATGATAAGCTCGTGGCGCTGGCATTGCGCACGCATTCGCCCATCGTGACCATCGATTTCCCGATGAACAAAGTCGCCAGCGCGCAAGGCGTGATCGTGCTGAACATCAACATGCTCGCCAACGCTGTCCGTTCGCTCTACATTCCCGGCGAGACGTTCGCTATTCGCATCTTGCAGGAAGGCAAAGAGGCGAATCAGGGCGTGGGCTATCTCGAAGACGGGACGATGGTGATTGTCGAAAACGGCAAGCCGTTCATGGATCGCACGATCTTCGTCCAAGTGACGAAGGCGATCACGAAAGAGACGGGGCGGATCATCTTCGCCGCGCCGGAGGACGGCAAGTCGCGGACGCGCCCGGTCGCTGAGACGCCCTAAGCGCGATGAGCTGATGCCCCCTGCGCTGCGAGGGGGCATTTGCGGATGCACACAATGGGGCGATCATGGCATTGACGGAAGAACTTCAAAAAGAAGCATTCAGCGTTGCTTATGTGCGTGCAGTTGCTGCGGCAGCAGGCTGCGAACTATACCGCATGGAAACCGACACACGGAGCATCGATCTCGGCTTGATCGACAGGGTGGGGGACAATTGCCCCACTCCCCGAACTTCGACTACAATTAAAATGCACATCGGTGCCAAACTGGACGCAACAGGGTGAAATACTGAGCTACGCGCTTCCCGTTAACAATTACAATGCGTTGCGAAGGGTGAGAAACTATTCGCATATTTTGGTGGTGCTGATCGTTCCATCAACGCCATCAGATTGGCTCGAACATGCAGAAGAGCGCACGATACTGCGTTATGGCGCTTATTGGCATTCCTTACGCACAGAGCCAGAAAAACCGAATAAGAACACTATCACCGTTCAAATTCCAAGAATTCAAATCTTTTCAGCACAAACACTCGTGACGATGATGACGAGGATTGCGCAGGGAGAACACCTATGAGTTTCGATGTCTTGAGTGAGGAAAGCACTCGTGATGTTACGCCCTCGTCGATTTCACTTTACTTAGAAAAGCGCGGTTGGCATGTACGCGGCACAACCGATAGTGATGCTGTCATCTGGATAGCACCAGATGAAAATCGTCGTGTTTTGGTGCCTTCGAGTCAAGCTTCGGGTGACTATGATTATGTACTAAGGCGCGTATTGCAAAAACTTGAGGAGATTGAGTTACGTCCTCAACAAGCCATCCTCAACGACATGCTCGGCGTCGGCGCGGACATGCTGCGCGTCGTGCTGTACATCAAGGGCGCGCTGTCGTTGTCCGATCTATTCTTGCTGACCGCGTGCTTACGGGATATTGCCGCCAGTATCGATCCACACTTGCCTGAACAGATCACCTTCAGCCCGCCGGAGTTCGACCAAATCGCCGCGACCCAATGGACGCTCACGCTGACCGCGCACCCCAACGAAAGCGGACTCGAAACGTTGAGCGCGGCGCTCACGGCGCTGGCTGCCGCCCTCGCGCGCCGCGATCCGGGCGCGATCCTCGCCGATGCGCGCTTCGCAGATCGGCGGCTGATCACGGCGCTGCACTTGATTTTGTCGCGCGTGGCGGCGCTGAAACAAATCGCGTTCGTCTACTTGCCGTCACAGCCAGCTGAAATCAAGCCGCCATCAAGCGTGGTCTTTGAAGCGGCGACGCTGGAATCGCTGCTGCAAGCGGTCGGCTTTTCCAGCACGATCCTCGCGCCCGCCTAATCCGCCGCGTAAATCTGCACCCCATCCAAGTCATACACGCGCGTTAAGCCGTCCGCCCATGCTGGCATTGCATCGTTCGGCATCGGCGTGATTTCCAGCGCGCGCTCCATGTCGCCATAGACGACATAGCGCACAGGCAGCAGGCATAATCCGCGCCCCGTCGCCGCATCATCCGGCGCGGGACATGGCGGCACAAACAGCGCGGATAACTCCACGTCGCTCAAATCGCCACCATAAAAACGTTCCACGATATCCGTTTTCGCCCCCCAAAACAGCGTTTCGGGTCCATGTCCCATGTAAACCCGCGCCCGCATGTACGCGGGCAGCGCGTTGCCCATTGGCACAGACGCCAAAATCACATCGTCGGGCTGCACATTCGCGCCGTCGGGGGCATTGAGCCACGCGAACGCCGCCGCATACGCCGCCGGAATGAACGCGGGCGCGCGTGGACTCAGCGCCGTCACCATCCCGCCGAGCCACAAGAACGCCGCCGACAGCGACACGACGGCGAGAAATACGATTGGCAAACGGGGCGTTCTCCCCCGCTCTGATAGCGAGAACGGGTCGGAGGGTGAGCTGAGTTTTTGAAGCCCCACGACCGCCAGCACCGCCAGCGGTACGATCACCGCTTCGCTCAGGCGGCGCTGTATGTTGATCGGCAGATAGACCAGCAGCGGGACAATCGCCACCCACGCCAGCGGCAGCAGCCAGCGCGCATCATCTTTCGTCCGCCGCCATACGGCGCGCACGCCGAACGCCGCCGCCAACCCGATCACGGCATACGCGAATACATAATGCAGCGGATGCGGCGACGTGAGGACATTTTGCGCCGACCAGACCGCGAACGCTGGATTGCCCGCGAACACGACCGCGTTATACGCGAACGCCGGGAACGCGATCAACGCCGCCGCGCCCCCCGTCAGCGCCAACGCGAGCGGGAAACGCCGCGTTCTTATCCAGGTCGCCAGTCCCCACGCGCCTAAGACGACGTAAATCACAGCGAGATAGAACGGCACGATCACGCCGACGACCAGCCAGCAGAGTCCGGCGAGCATCGACCTCACCCCCCACCCCTCTCTCCGGTACGGAGAGGGGGAGATGCGCGCGCGCGTGC
>Ga0163154_10000355_pt1 | contig 68641 bp, 57 predicted proteins | sample OliLakLV19MP9P1_FD_148649 | JGI IMG/M metagenome (GOLD analysis project Ga0163154, IMG submission 148649) | Freshwater microbial mat bacterial communities from Lake Vanda, McMurdo Dry Valleys, Antarctica - Oligotrophic Lake LV.19.MP9.P1 | ecosystem: Environmental > Aquatic > Freshwater > Lake >... | reverse complement strand
GGGTGGGACGGTCTCCTACGCTGCGCGCACGGCGGCGGCGTTCGGCTGGAAAGTGGCGGTCGTCACCAGCGCTCATCCCGACGAACCGCTGTTGGACTCCCTGCGTCAGTATGCTGATGTGCGCGTGCTGCCCGCAGCCGAGACCACCACCTACGAGAATATCTATACATCTGCAGGACGCATACAGTACATTCGTGCTCGCGCCGAGACGCTCACACCAGACGCTATTCCCGCTGATCTGCTCAGTGCGCCGATGGTGCATCTGGGTCCGATCGCCGATGAGGTGCCGTCTGCTGTCGCCCCGATCTTCACCGACGCCACCATTCTGGCGACACTGCAAGGCTGGATGCGCCGTTGGGATGCCGATCAGCGCGTGTTGTTCAAGCCGTTTCACGACGCGCTGCTGCTGCGTCATGCCAACCTGATTGTCTTCAGCGAAGAGGACATCCTCGCGGAGCCGGAGACCGAGGCGTGGGTGAGAGAACGCGCTCGCCATACTTTCGTGACGCGCGCCGAACGCGGCGGCACCTATTATCACGATGGAATCACAGAAAGCTATCCCACGCCGCAGGTGACGGTCGTCGAGCCGACGGGTGCTGGCGATGTCTTTGCGGCAGCGCTGCTGGCGGCACTGCCGTTGGTGTCGTTCAACATCCGTCAGGCGACGACGATCGCAGCACGGTTGGCGTCGCATTCGGTCACTCGACCCGGACTATCCGGCACCCCGACCGCCGATGAAGTCGCGCTGGCACTGGCTGGCGATCTGGAGGCGGATCGATGACTCCGGCGATCGAACGTATTCTGGTCGATGGAAAGATTCGCACGCTCGATCGTGTGCGCCCGACTGCTGAAGCACTGGCGATCGGCGGCGGACGTATTTTGGCGGTTGGGTCGAACGACTCGATCCGCGCGTTGGCGGGGGCGGACACGGTGATCGACAACCTCGAAGGACGGTCGCTGCTGCCGGGGTTGGTCGATGCGCATGTGCATTGGTCGGGTACGGCACAAGCGCTGTTTTCCGTGAAGCTCGATGATGTCGTCTCCCGCGACCAGGCAGTTGAGCGGGTCGCGGAGCGAGCGGGAAAGACTGTGCCGGGCGCATGGATTACAGGTTATGGCTGGTCGCATGCTGACTGGAAAAGCGACCCGCGTTTCCCGACCGCACACGACCTCGACGGCGTGACGCCCAATCATCCGGTCATGCTCAAGGCGCGCAGCGGACATGCCGCGTGGGTGAACAGCATCGCTATGCGCATGTGTGGCATCGACGGCGATACGGCGGATCCAGCTGGCGGTCAGATCATGCGCGACGATCTCGGTACGCCTACCGGGGTGTTCCTCGAATGGACGGCGATGGATTTGATCACACATCATGTCCCGCCCGACACGACCGACTCGCTGATCGCTAAGATGCGCGCCGCCGGGGAATATGCGCTGTCACTCGGATTGACAGGGATTCACGATCTGGATTGGCGCGACAGCTTCATCGCGCTGCAAACCATGCGCGCCGCCGATGCGCTCGATCTGCGCGTGGTCAAGCATATCAATCTGGAATATTTCGATTCACTGCTCGACCTGGGACTGCGTCCCGGCTTTGGCGATGATTGGCTGCGGATCGGCTGTCTGAAGCTGTTCGTCGATGGCGCGCTTGGTGCGCGCACCGCCTCGATGCTCGATCCCTACGACGGCGAGCCTGACAATGTGGGCATCATCGTGATTGACAAGCATAATGCTTACAACGCGATCAGCCGTGCCAGTGCCGCCGGATTTGCAGCGGCGGTTCACGCCATCGGCGATCGGGCGGTGCGCGATGTGCTGGACACCTTCCAGACCGTGCGCGCCGAAGAAGCGGCGCGCGGCGTGCCGCCGGACGCACGTCGGCACCGCATCGAGCATGTGCAGCTCATTCACCCCGACGACGTGGGACGCCTGGCGGAACTGAGCCTGATTGCCTCGATGCAGCCGATTCACGCCACGTCGGACAGGGACTTTGCCGATCGCTACTGGGGTGAGCGCTGTGCAACCGCTTACAACCCGCGTCTGCAGCTCGATCGCGGCGTAGTGGTGGCGTTCAGCTCCGATTCGCCCGTCGATAATCTCGACCCGATCACCGGAATTCATGCCGCCGTCACGCGCCGCCGTGCCGACGGTTCGCCGGGTGCCGATGGTTGGTATCCCGACGCGCGCGTGAGCATCGACGAGGCGGTGCGCGCCTATACCCAGGCGCCTGCCTACGCCGCCGGGGTCGAGCGACGCGCCGGGACGATAGCCCCTGGCTGCAATGCCGATCTGACACTGCTCGACCGCGACCTGTACACCACGCCATCGGATGAACTGCTGCAGACGCAGGTCTCAGGGACGATGGTTGGCGGAACCTGGAAATATCGTCAGTTTTAGCGAATGAACCTTATTGAATGGGTAATGGACAAACGATTTAGAATTGGCGCGATCGACGTAGGGACGCATAACAATGCGTCTGCTGTGATAATTACGTCAGGTTTAATTCGTTTCTCCATAAGTATCGTTCGTCAATCATGAGGGAAACTGACCAAAAATGAGATCAGGCATGGTCATTGGCAAGCGCGAATTCGAGGTCGAAGGCGCGATGTTGGAGGTCGGGCAGGCAGCGCCAGACTTTCATCTGACAGCGAACAACTGGATGAGTAAGTCACTGGCGGATTACGCGGGCAAGATCAAGATTTTCAGTGTAGTGCCGTCGCTGGATACGCGCGTGTGCGCCGCCCAGACGCGCCGTTTCAATCAGGAGGCGACTGCCATGGACGATCGCATCGCCATTCTGACCATCAGCGCCGATCTGCCTTATGCGCAGCAGCGCTGGTGCGGCGCCGAAGGGATCACGGCGGTCGAAACACTGTCTGACCACAAAGACACCAATTTTGGCGCGGCATATGGTCTGCTCGTCAAAGACCTGCGCATCCTCCAGCGCGCGATCATCGTGGTCGATCAGGAAAATGTCGTGCGCTACGTCGAATACATCCCGGTCATCGGCAATGAGGTCAATTTCGCGGGCGCGCTCGAAGCCGCTCGCGCCCTGCTCGTCTAAATCTGCCGCACACAAAAGCCGTATATAAAAAAGGGAACCCGATCATGGTCGATGCACGAGTCAAACGGTTGGCGGACATCCTGGTCAATTACTCGACCGAGGTCAAACCCGGGGAGTGGGTGGGCGTCCTGGGCGATGTGGCGGCGCTGCCGCTGATCCGCGAGGTGCATGACGCGGTGGTGCGTGCGGGGGGTAACCCGTCGCTGATGCTGACCGACGAAACTGTGACGCGCTCGTTCGCGCGCACAGCAAGCGACGAACAGATCGCCTGGCTCGATCCGGCACAGTCGCTCTATTATGATCAGGCGGATGTATATATCCGCATCGGCGCGCTGCCCAATACCCGCGCCAGCACCAATATCGACCCGGTACGCATCCAGCGCGTCGCCGCCGCGCGTCGCGTCTGGCTCGATACGAGGCTGCTCCGCGCCGCCGCCGGCAAAATGAAGTGGGTCGGCACCATGTACCCGACCGACGGCAGCGCGCAGGAAGCGGGTATGAGTCTGGAAGAATACGAGGATTTTGTCTTCGGCGCGACCTTCGCCGATCGGGACGATCCGGTCGCGGCATGGCGGGCGATGGGCGCGGAACAGCAGAAGAAGATCGATTGGCTCAAGGGCAAGAAGCAGGTCAAACTTCAGGGACCCAATATCGACCTGGAGTTGTCGATCGCCGATCGCATCTTCATCAACGCCTGCGGCGCGCGCAATATGCCCGACGGCGAGATCTTCACCGGACCGGTGGAAGAGTCGGTCAACGGCTGGTATCGCGCCAGCTACCCGTCGATCCTGCAAGGTCAAGCGGTGCGCGGTGTCGAGCTGCGTTTCAAAGACGGCAAGGTCGTCGAAGCCAGCGCCGAAGAAAACGAGGCGCTGCTCTTTTCCAAGCTGGATGCCGACTCGCGCTCACGCTATCTGGGTGAATTCGCCATCGGCACCAATTTTGGCATTCAGAAATTCACGGGCAGCATTCTGTTCGACGAGAAGATCGGCGGCACGGTACATATAGCGCTCGGTGCCGGCTATCCCGACACCGGCAGCAAGAATGTCAGCACCATCCATTGGGACATGATCTGCGACATGCGCACCGACAGCACCATCCATGTCGATGGCGAATTGTTCTACAAAGACGGACAGTTCGTCGCGTAAATCGTCGCGTCTGTGAACAGAGGGGGCATGATCTCGATGCTCCCCCTGTTTATGTTAGCCCAACAGCAGCGCGTTGGGTTCTTTCTCCGCTAGAATCTGCTTCAACTCCACCATCTGATCGCGCAGCAGCGCCGCCTTCTCGAATTCCAGCGCTTTTGCCGCGATCTTCATCTCGTCCTGTAAGCCCTTGATCAGCTTGTTCAGCTCGTCCTTTGGCAGGGCGTGGATCGACGGCGCCCCGCTGGCAGCCGCCACTGCTTCCTCGGTGACTGCGCCGCGCACCCGGTCGGTCAGATCACGTACCTGCTTGACGATGCTGCGCGGGACGATCCCTTCCGCCTTATTGTGTGCCTCTTGAATACCCCGGCGGCGGTCGGTCTCGTGAATGGCGCGCTTCATCGAGTCGGTCATCACATCGGCGTACATGATCACCGTGCCCTCGATATGACGCGCCGCCCGCCCAATCGTCTGGATGAGCGCCTGTTCCGAGCGCAGGAATCCTTCTTTGTCGGCGTCGAGGATCACCACCAGCGACACTTCGGGCAGGTCGATGCCCTCGCGCAGCAGATTGATCCCGATCACCACGTCGTACACGCCCAGACGCAGATCGCGCAAAATCTCGATGCGCTCCAGCGTCTCGACCTCGGCATGAATGTACTGAGCGCGGATGCCGGACTCGTTGACATAGCCCGCCAGTTCCTCCGACATACGTTGTGTGAAGGTGGTCACCAGCGTGCGCTGACCCGCCTTGACGCGCTTGGCGATCTCCTGCAGCATGTCGTCGATTTGTCCTTTGGTGGGGCGCACCGTCACCTGTGGATCGACTACTCCGGTGGGGCGGATAATCTGCTCGACGACGTTGGTGGATACCTTGCGCTCATAGGGACCCGGAGTCGCAGTCGTATACATGACGGTGCTGAACCGTTCCTCGAATTCGTTATATTTGAGCGGACGGTTGTCCATCGCGCTCGGCAGCCGGAAACCGTACTCGACCAACGTTCCTTTGCGCGCCTGATCGCCGTTGTACATGCCGTTCAACTGCGGGATGGTCATGTGGCTCTCGTCGATCACCAGCAGGTAATCCTTAGGGAAGTAGTCTAAAAGTGTCCAGGGCGGAGTCCCCGGCGCACGCTGATCGAGATGGCGCGAATAGTTCTCGATGCCAGGGGTGAATCCCATCTCTTTGAGCATCTCCACATCATAGCGCACGCGCTGCTCGATGCGCTGTGCCTCCAGCAGCTTACCTTGTCCTTTGAAGCTCTGCACCTGTTGATCAAGCTCGCGCTCAATATCCTGGATCGACTGCTTCAGCTTGTCCTCGTCTGCCATGAACTGTGCCGACGGAAAGAAGACGATCACCTCGTGGCTGACCAGCAGCTCGCCTGTGAGGGGATCAAACTCGACAATGCGCTCGATCTCGTCGCCGAATAAGGTCACGCGATAAGCGGTCTGCGCATACGACGGATAGACTTCCAGCACATCGCCGCGCGCCCGGAACGATCCCGGCACCAGGTCCATATCGCCGCGCGTGTATTGCAGCTGCACCAGCCGTCGCAGCATCGACTCGCGCCGCACCTCGTCGCCTTTTCGCACCTCCAGGATCGACTTGCCCCACGTCACTGGATCGCCCGTGCCGTAGATGCACGACACCGACGCCACGATCAGCACGTCGCGCCGCGACAGCAGGGCAGCTTTTGCCGCGATGCGCAGACGCTCGATCTGCGCGTTGATGTCGGTCTGCTTTTCAATGAACAGGTCGTAGCGCGGCACATACGACTCCGGCTGGTAGTAGTCGTAATAGCTGACATAGTACTCGACCGCATTGCGCGGGAAGAATTCCTTGAACTCGGCGTACAACTGTGCCGCCAGCGTCTTGTTGTGTGCCAGCACCAGCGTCGGACGCTGAAGTGTCTGCACGCAGTGGGCGATCGTGAAGGTCTTGCCCGTCCCGGTCGCGCCTAAGAGGGTCTGGTAGCGCTGGTTGTCCAGTACGCCTGCGACCAGCTTTTCGATCGCCTGCGGCTGGTCACCGGTCGGCTGAAAATCGGAGACGATTTCAAATTTTGGCATCGGGGAGTCGTCCTTTTCGCGGGGCGAGAAGCGAACGATAGTTCTGGTATTATAGCACGATCCATTGTCTCCTTCATGTTCGATCGTGCGTAATTAGGCTATACTCATCCAACATCTATCCGCCGTCTGCAATGTGAAATGTGATCCACCATGACTCACGTCACCCTCGCCACCGTCACGCGCGGACTGCGCCGCGACACCCCGCCGATGCGCCTGTTTGAAAAGGCGAAACGCTACGGCATCTGGAATCCGAGCGATCTCGACTTCACCCAGGATCGCGCCGACTGGCTGCGCCTGTCCGACGAGGAACGCGACCTGATCCTGCGGCTGACGGCGATGTTCCAGGGCGGCGAAGAGGCGGTCACGATCGATCTGCTGCCGCTGATGATGACGATCGCGCGCGAGGGGCGGATCGAAGAAGAAATGTTCCTCACCACGTTCCTATGGGAAGAGGCGAAGCACACCGACTTTTTCCGCCGCTTTCTCGACGAGGTAGCGGGCGACCCCGGCGACCTCAGCAGCTACAACACCGCCAACTACCGCGCGCTGGTATACGAGGCGCTGCCTGCTGCGCTCAACCGTCTGATCGATGACTCGTCCGCCGAGGCACAGGTCTTGGCGTCGGTGACGTACAACATGATCGTGGAAGGGGTGCTCGCCGAGACGGGCTATCACGCCTATAAGTCGATGCTGGAGCGCAACGGGCTGATGCCTGGCACGCTGCGCGGGATCACGCTGCTGAAGCAGGACGAGTCGCGTCACATCGCCTACGGCATTTATCTGATCTCGCGGCTGGTGTCGGCGCACCCGCATCTGTGGGCAGTCGCTGAGGCGCACATGAACGCGCTGCTGCTGCCGACGCTCGGCGTGGTGAGCGATATGTTCGCGCTCTACGATCCGGTGCCGTTCGGCTTGCAGATCGACGAGTTCATGATGTATGCCACGATGCAGTTTCAAAAGCGCTACGGGCGGCTGGCAGCGGCGCAGGGTGCCACGCTGGACGACGTGATCGCCATCACCCAGGCGGCAATCGAGGCGGAGGACTCATGACCTGTTCAGGAATATGCCGATCTCACCGTTGACAGAGCGGGTCGCCGCTGATACACTTATATCCATGTTGCGGGGTAGAGCAGTGGCAGCTCGTCGGGCTCATAACCCGGAGGTCGCAGGTTCGAATCCTGTCCCCGCTACTTGACTAATGGTGATGTAGCTCAGTTGGTTAGAGCGACGCACTCATAATGCGTAGGTTCGCTGGTTCGAGCCCAGCCATCACCATGCTAATAAAAAAGCCCCTACTTGTAGAGGCTTTTTCGATTCAGCAGGGAAAAGGGGAGAGTATGAACAGGGAAGCACGTATACAGGCTCGTGCACTACGTGTACAAGGTAAGGCACTGGGGGAAATCGCAAGGACACTGAAGGTTGCTAAAAGTTCAGTAAGTATATGGGTACGCGACATTGTTCTCACCCCTGACCAAATTGTGCAGCTAAAGGCGCAGCATCCACGATATGGCGCACAAAATAAAGGAGCGCAGGTCAACAAAGAGCAAGCTCGAATGAAACGTGCAAGATGGCAGCAGCAGGGACGTGATCGCGCACGCTCAAATCCTACTACATTGCATATGTCAGGATGCTTGTTATATTGGGCAGAGGGTGCAAAACACCGCAATTTCATTCACTTTATCAATTCCGATGCTGATATGTTGATACAATTTATGCGTTTTCTGCAAAACGAACTCGCCGTACCATCTTCCGATATATTTATATACATACATTGCCACATACAGCCAGAGGAAAATATCAAACGTATTCAGCAATATTGGTTGACGCTATTCGGTTTACCACTCACTGCTCTAAAGCACACTTACGTCAAACCGGGCAGTGAATCTCGACACAATAAGCTGGAAAATGGAATTTGTACCCTTCGCGTTCACAACACAGCGCTAGTGCAGCATATCTACGGCGCCATTCAGGAATACATGCAAATCGATAAACCCGAATGGCTCGGCTAGAACGCTACGCTGACCACGAATACCGCGATGATCGCCACATTGACCACCAGCTCCAGCACCAGCCCGATCACCACCGACTCGGCGGCAAAGCTGCCGGCGCGCAGCGCCGTGCGCAGATCACCGACGCGCAGCACCTCCATCAGCATCGCGCCGCCGATCGCGCCTAAGAGTGTCCCTAACAGCGGGATCGGGATCAGGAACGTCCCCAGTAAGCCGCCGATGATCGTCCCAAACACACTGCTGCACGACCCGCCCCGCGACTTCATCCCCAGCAGCGGCGTCCAAAAGTCGCTGAGGGCGGTCGCCAGCATCAACAGGCTGATGATCACCATCGAGACGATCGTCAGCTCGCGGAACTCGGTCAGCACCCCATATGCCAGGCTCACCCCCCACAGCATCGCCGGACCCGGCACGAATGGGATCAGCGAGACGAAAAAAATCACGATCATCGCCACGATTGTGATGACGGTGAGCAGCCCTTGTCCGATGTCCATATACTCGCCTTTACATCTTCAGACCGAATAGGTATCCGGGAGATCGTTCAGGAATAGTACGCAGTCACCGCGCGTCAGGTTGCGCTGATACCAGGCGATCGCCTCTTTGAGCGTTCCGACAGTCTGCACACGATCGACCGGGAAGCCTGCTGCGATCAAGCCGTCGCGGATGGGCGCCACCTGTTTATCGCCGACCAGGATCACGTCGGTGGCGTGCGCTGCCGCGATCGTGCCTAGTTTGCGATTCTCACTTTCCATCAGCTCGCCCAGCTCGACCATGCCCGGCGTGACGAGCAGCCGACGCCCGGTCTGGTGCAGCGACAGCGCCCGCAGCGCGCCGACGATGCCGACCGGGTTGGCGCTGTAGCCGTCGTTGAGGATGGTGATCCCGGCAGAGGTGGTTTCACGGGTCAGCCGCGCGTCCGCAGGGCGCAGCGTGCGCACTCGGAATGCCACTTCCTGCAAGCTCATGCCCTCGTGAACGGCGGTCGCGGCTGCCAGCAGGATGTTGGTGACGTTATGCACGCCGAGCAGGGTCGTCATGAACGTCACTGACTCGCGCGTCACGGTGTCGGTGACGGTGAAATGCAGCCCATCCAGTGACTCGCTGACCCCGCTGGCGACGAAGCGCGGGATGCCGTCGGTCACGGCTGCCGGATCGACCGTCAGGCTCACCGTCAGGCGGGTATCCGGGTAGCCGCGCTCGACCATCGCGCGAATATACGGATTGTCCCAGTTGAATACGCCTGCTCCGTCTTTAGGCAGCGCCTTGATGATCTCGTATTTGGCGATGGCGATATTGTCGAGCGAGCCGAAGCGTTCGAGATGCTGCGGTCCGACCTCGACCACGATGCTGATACGCGGCTCGGTGAGCGCGCAGATTTGCGCGATCTCGCCGGGGACATACGCGCCCATTTCGGCGATGAAATAGTCGATGCTGCGATCCTGGGCGATGTCGTTGTTGATGGCGATGCACACGCCCATGAGCGTATTGTAACTTTTTGGCGTCGGATACGCGCGGTAGCGCCCATTGAGTATGTGCGCCAGATAGCTCTTGGTGCTGGTCTTGCCATAGCTGCCGGTGATGCCGATCACGGTCGGATTGACGGCGCGCAAGGTGCGGCGTGCCCGCTCGACGAAGCGGCGGCGCATGAACGCCTCGACCGGAGTCATGAGCAGGTTGGCGGTCACCAGCAGCAGAGGCGCCGCGATGAAGATGGCAAAGCCCAGCGCGATCGTCAGCAGGGGTCGCAGCCGTGACGGAAACCCGGTATTCACCTGCACGAATGCTACCCCGACCAGTGCTACCAGCAGCCACGCCGTCGCCAGCAGCCGCCGGGCGCGCGGAGTCGCGCGAAACGCTTTCTTGATCTCGACCTCACGCGGTGGCAACACGGCGGCGATCGCCGCGATCAGGGCGATCAGCCAGGGCAGGGGAGTGTCAGGTGCTTCGTTGAGGGTATTGGCGAAGATCGCGCCGATCAGCGTCGCGGCAAAGGCGCGCGTCGGCAGCCAGCGATCGCGCCGCGCCATCAGCCAGCGCAGATAGCGCACGCTCATGTATTCTTCGATCTGGTAGAAACGCGCCTGGCGATAGATGCGCGCTCCGGTGCCGATCAGCCAGACCAGCAAAAAGAGGATGTAGATCGCGTCAAGGAACAAGGTCAATCCGATCGTGGTTCACGAATCCATCATCAATGGCGCAGGAAATGGTCGAGCGTCCGGCACAGCTCTGCCGCCCGCTGGAGATAAGCATAATGATCGCCGCCCTCGTACACGATCAACCCGGCGTCGGGGATCAGACTTTCCAACAGGCGCCCCTGCCACAGCGGAGTCGCCTCGTCGTGATCGCCCCAGAACAGCAGTGTCGGACGCGAGACGCGCGCGGCGACCGGACGCAAATCCTGATTGACCACATTGAGAAAGGTCTGGCGCATCACGCCGATCGCTGCCTGATAATCCGCCGACCCGTAACGGGCGCTGTACCACGCCGCCAGGCGTTCCGCGGTCGGCGCCGCGCCGAGACGGTGCAGTCCGCTGCGCACCGCTTTGTACAGTGTCAGGCGCACACGAGCGGACAGCGACCTCCGCGACGGCACACCCGCCGCGCCGGTCAGCACGATCTTGTCCAGGCGATCGGCGTGGTCGGCGCCCAGGATCAACGCTACCCGCGCGCCGAACGAGTGCGCGAACAGGTGCGCACGTCGAATGTCGAGCGCGTCGAGGAGGGCGAGCGACCAGTCGGCGTAATCGCGCACTGTCCAGGCGATCGACGGCGTGGCGCTGGCGCCAAAACCGGGAAAATCGGGCACGATACAGGTGTAACCCAACGCGCTCAGACGATCCGCGATCGGCGTCATCGCCACTGAGTCGATCCCCCACCCGTGCAGCAGCACGATCGGCGTCGGATGCGGCGGGACGTGTGTGTGTGCGGCGACTCGCAGAAATGCCGACTCGACGCCGTGTAACGTCATGCTTTGGCGTACCTGGCTCGCCGGCGTCATGAAGTCTCGATACGGGCGCCCAACGCGCGCAACTTGCCCAACACGTCCCCGAAAGTATGCGACAGCACCTGTGCATTATCGATCTGGGTCACGCCGTCGGCGGTCAGCGCTGCCGCCACCATGCCCAGCCCGGCGCGAATGTCCGGTGTGTCCATGTAGGTGCCATGCAGCTTGCTGGCGCCGACCACGATCGCACGATGTGGATCGCATAAGACGATCTGTGCGCCCATCGCCTTGAGCTTGTCGATGAACAACAGGCGATTGGCGAACATTTTCTCGTGAATCAGCGCGGTGCCGACTGCCTGAGTCGCCACGACCGTCGCCACCGCCACCAGATCGGACGGAAAGCCGGGCCAGGGCGCGCTCTCGATCGAGCCGTCCACATCTTCTTCGCGGTTGGAGATCGTCAGCCCGTCGTGATGCGGAACGTACAATGCCGCCTCGCCCACGTCGAACTGCACCCCAAAACGTCCGAAGATGCGCGCGATCATGCGCATATCCGTGCGCAGCGCGCCGATGATCTCGACGCGCCCGCCGCAGATGGCGGTCATGGCGGCGATGCTGCCAGCTTCGACATAGTGCGCCCCCACTGTCACCTCAGCGCCGATCAGCGGCTGTGTGCCGTAAATGGTCAGCACGTTCGACCCTGCCCCCTCGACAGGCGCGCCCATCGCCGTCAGCAGCGCGGCGAGTTCGCGGATATGCGGCTCGGCTGCGGCGTTGTGAACGACGGTTTCGCGTCCCAGACTGGCAGCCAGCATCATCACCAGGGCGGTCGCGGTGACGCTGGCGCCCGACAACAGGATGTCGCGCTTTTCCCATCGTGACGCCTTGAAATCGACGGCGCCGCTCCCGGTGATCACATCGATACCGAGATCGCGCAGCGCCTCCAGATGGGTGCGGATGCGGTTGAGCGGAAAGTCGCATTCCAGCCGGGCATGATGCCGCCGCGCCAGCAGCGGTGCCAGCAGCAGCAGTGTCCCGACAGAGCGGTCGGTCTCTTCGGATGACAGCGTGCGCCGGGCGATCTGCGCGCTCGTCAGAGTCATGTCACCGTCCGACCACGCGACCTGAGCGCCCAGATCGCGCGCGATCCCCGCCAGTGTGCGCGTGATCACGGTGTCGGGCACATTGTGCAGTGCGACGGGAGCCTCGGTCAGCAGGGCTGCCGCCATCAGCGCGATCGCTGCGTTTGGGTTGCCGCCAGGGTGATAGGTGCCGTTGAGCGGATGTCCGCCCTCGATCTGAATCAACATGGATCGGCTATCCTGCCCGCTGGATCAGGCGCAGCGCTTCCGCGATCTGCCCGGCAACGTAGGCATTGTTGATCAGCAGCGCGGTATTGGCTGTCCGCGATCGCCCGTCGGTGATCTCCGCTACCCGGCTCAACACATACGGTGTTACGCGCGCGCCGTTCAAGCCGTGCGCGTGCGCTTCGTTGGTCGCTTGTTGAATGGCACGTTCGGCGTCGTCGGCGGTCATGGCGTCGTCTTCAGGGACGGGCACCGCGATCAACAGTCCATGAGCCGCACCCAGCTTTCCGGCGGCGTCGATGATGCGCGCGGCGTCGTGTATGCTGTCTACGCGCACATCGATTGGAAGGTCGGTCGTGCGGGTGTAGAACGCCGGGAGGCGATCGGTCTGATAGCCGATGATCGGCACGCCCTGCGTCTCCAGCACCTCGAGCGTCAGCGGCAGGTCGAGAATCGATTTGGCGCCCGAACAGACCACCGCGACCGGAGTTCGTCCTAGTTCGATCAAATCAGCGGATACGTCGAACGGTTGTCCACGATGCACGCCACCGATCCCGCCAGTGGCGAATACACGAATGCCAGCCTGATGTGCCAGGATCATGGTCGCGGCGACTGTGGTGGCGCCGTTTTCTGCCCGCGCTATGGCGATCGCCAGATCGCGGCGGCTGCACTTGCGCACATCGGTCGCCGCAGCGAGGGCGCGTATCTGCGCCTCACTCAAGCCGATCGTGATCTGTCCACTCAGGATGGCAATGGTGGCAGGCACCGCGCCAGCGTCCAGCACCGCCTGTTCCATTGCCATCGCGGTATCGACGTTGGCAGGATAGGGCAGACCATGCGTGATCAAGGTCGATTCCAGCGCGACGACGGCACGATCGCCGCTGGTCAGCGCGTCACGTACCACATCGGAATAGGTCAGGTGAGCATAAGAAAGAGTCATAATCGCTCGTCGTCAGGGGGCACAAAATACGGTAAAATCGTATCACGTTCGCGCCTTGATCGATATAGGCGAAAGAGCGCACGCCAACGGCGAAGGAAAAGTCCGGCATGACGCAAGCCACAACGTCCACACGCTCCGTCGATCGACGCCGCAGCAGGCGCCCGTTTCCCTGGAGTATCGCGCTGCCATTTGGGGGCGGGGTCGCCGTGATCGTCGTGCTGGTGATCGTCGCGCTGATCAGCGGACGCAGCGCACCGGTCGCGGACATCTTCCTGACCCTCGTGATTTTGTGTCCGCTGGTGATCTGTATGCTGCCAATTTACATCCTTTTCGTCGTCCTGATCGGCTTGATGACGCGCGCCAATCGTGGATTGAACGGCGGATTACGGCGCGTGGGCAAAGCAGTCGATTCGGTCGAGGACGGCGCGCTGGCGCTGACTGGACGTGCCGCGCGCTGGACGATCGGGCTGAACAGCGCTTTCGCGCGCTATGAAAAGCTGGCACACCGCATCATCAATCCGCATCACCCTGCAGATAAACCGTGATCGACAATCGACAACATCTACGAGGAGAGATTATGACCATGCTTCCTTCAGAAACACCGCGTGAGCAGCAGCGTCAGCAGGTAATGATCGTCGGCGCAATCAGTGGACTGTTGTTCGGGCTGTTTGGCGCCTATATGTTCAACCGCGCGGGTGGCGATCGCCAGATGATGAGCGAGACCCACAAGGCGACGACAGGCGAGCTGATCACGCTGATCGTGTCCGCCTTTGCCTTCATACGCCAGATTGTCGAGCTGGGACGCCCGGAAACTCCAGCCACACCGCGGCGGAAGTAGACCATGTGCGGTCGCTATGTCCTGGCGGTAGACCCCGGCGCGCTGCAGGATGCGTTCAGCCTGACCGAAGTGCCACAGTTTTCGCCGCGCTTCAATGTCGCGCCGACGCAGATCAACCCGGTGATCACCAATGAGGCACCTGACGCCGCCGCGATGATGCGCTGGGGATTGATCCCGTCGTGGGCGAAAGACAAGAAAATGGCGTCGGCGCTAATCAACGCTCGTGCCGAATCCGCCGCCGAAAAGCCGTCGTTTCGCGCCGCGTTCAAGCGCCGACGCTGTCTCGTCCCGGTCAGTGGCTATTATGAATGGCAGGAACGCGAGTCCGGCGGTGGTATTCCCACGTACATCCACTTGCCCGATTCGCCCCTGTTCGCGCTGGCGGGCTTGTGGGAAGTATGGCGTGAGCCAGAGACGGGCGAGACCGTCAAGAGCTATACCATCATCACCACCGACGCCAACGAATACATGAGTCAGTTTCATCATCGGATGCCGGTCATCCTCGATCGGCGCGATTATGAAGTCTGGTTGCATGATGGCGATGCCACGCCCGCGACCAGCGCCCTGATGCGACCATACAGCGGGAGCATGGATGCCTACGTGGTATCGCGCGCGGTCAATCGCCCCATGAACGATTCGCCGGATTTGATCGAACCCGCCGCATCGTGATGCGTCCCGCCTAGAATCGACCGGGTTTGGCACGCCAAACCCCCTACGACGATGGGGTGGACGATCCGCCGCCCTTGCTCAGGCGTTTGTCGATGATCTCCTTGAATGGGTCTTTACCGGGCTTGAGCAGTACCTCGCGTCCGCGCGCACCAGGAAGCTGCTTGCCGATCACGCCCAATTCTTCGAGCAAATCCATGATGCGCGCCGCGCGCGGATAACCCAATCCTAAACGCCGTTGAATCAGCGATGCCGATGCTTCGCGTTCCGCGATCACCAGCTCGATCGCCTGTTCGAGCATTGGGTCGGTCTCGCTCAGGAATTCGCGCCGGGTCAAGCCGCGCTCCCAGGGTCCGACGGCGCGTCCGGGTGCGAAATCCTCTTGATTTTGCGTCCAGGTCTTCCAGTGATGCACGATCGCGCGCACCTCGTCGTCGGAGACATAACAGCCCTGCACACGGCGAGGCGCCAGCATGTCGGCAGCCTGATAGAGCATGTCGCCGCGACCGAGCAGCGCCTCAGCGCCGACCGAGTCCAGGATCACGCGCGAGTCGGTGCCCGATGCCACCGAAAACGCGATGCGCGATGGAAAGTTCGCCTTGATCAGTCCGGTGATCACATCGACGCTCGGACGCTGTGTGGCGACGATCAGGTGCATCCCGACGGCGCGCGCCATCTGTGCCAGGCGCGTCAGCGTCTTTTCGGTCTCGTCGGGATGCGTCATCATCAGGTCGCCGACTTCATCGACCATGATGACGATGTAGGGCAGATACTCTTCGCGGCGCCGCCGACCCAGGCGCGAATTGTAGATGTCGATATTGCGCGCGGCATTTTCTTCGAGCAGTTTGTAACGGCGATCCATCTCGCGGGTACACCAGCGCATCACGCCGATGATGCGCTCCAGCTCGGTCTCGACGGGTCCCAACAGATGCGGCAGACCGTTGAAACGGCTCAACTCGACCATTTTGGGATCGAGCATCACCAGCTTGACCACGTTCGGCAGGTTGTCCAGCATCAGCGCAGTGGCGATCGCCGCCATACAGACCGATTTGCCCGATCCGGTCGTGCCGGCGATCAGCAGATGCGGCATCGACGCCAGGTCGATCCCGACGGGTTCGCCCGCCACGTCGCGTCCGAGCGGGATGAACAGCGGCGTCTTTTTCTTTTGCAGCTGCTCGTAGTAAGCCTTGCTCTCGTACACCGATCGCAGCGCTACCACGCTCGGTGTGCGGTTCGGCACCTCGACGCCGATGAAATTGGTGCCGGGGATCGGAGTCTCCAGACGTAAACGTTTTGCCGACAACGACAGCGCCAGGTCGTTGACGAGCGAGGCGATCTTGCTGATGCGGGTGCGGCTGAAAGCGATCTCGCCCGCGTCGTCGGTCTTTTCTTTGAATGGCTGGATCAGATACTGTGTCACTGTCGGACCGACATGCACATCGACCACATCGACATCGATATCGAATTCCAACAGCGTGTTTTCGATCAGCAGCACGTTGCTGTTGATCTCCTGGTCGTCGGGAACGGTTATGGGCGTGTCGATCAGCAGCGACAGCAGGGGCAGATCGGGTTCGCGCTTGCCGATCTGACGTACTTCCTTAAAATTGTCGGTGGTGAAAAAACGCTTGACGCGCCCATCGGGACGGGCGATGGTCGCCTGTTCGCCCTTTTTCTTGATCACCTGCATGGTGCCGATATTGATCGGGCGCGGCGGCTCCGCCGTGCGCTTGAACAAGGGATGTTGCGAGTAATCGATCGGCACGGGTGTATCGACAGGTTCATCGTCGGCGGGCGGGGTAGGGGCACTGTAACGCAGCGACGGCGGCAGGCTGTCGGCGTCAGGGCGGATGTGCATCATCGAGAAGGTGCGCGCGCGCTGTTGTGCGACCTCGCTGGCGCGCGTGAGCGCGGGGGCGCCGCTGTCCTCGATGACGACCGCGTTGGCTTCGGCTCTCAAGCCGTCGTCGAGCGACGGACGCTGTGGACGCGGACGCGGCGCCGGGCGCCAGTCGGCGGCAATCTGCGTCAGTCCGATGCGCAGCCGTGACAGCACGCGCACGACGTGATCCCGCTTCACGCCCAGGGCGATACCGATTCCGACGATCAGCAGTGTGGTGTAGAGTGCGATCGCCACCGACGATCCAAACAGACTGACGACCACCGCGCTCAACGCCCATCCGACCTGACCGCCACCGCGTCCCGCCCGCGCCAGATTACGCAGCTCGCTGTCGCCCGCCGCCAGATGCAGCAGCGCCAGCAGTGCCAGAAACACGACTTCCAATGCCAGAATACGCCGGGCTGGAAAGCGGATGACGATCCCCAGCTTGGGCAGCAGGATCACCACGCCGAGTGCGAACAAGCCTGCACAGACGATGATCCCGCCCACGCCAAACAAACTCGTCAGGGCATTCGACCATGCCGCCGACAGCGAGGCATCGGCTGAGACGTTGATCAGCGACAGGAACGACATGATTCCGAAGATGATCAGGGTGATCGCGGCGATCTCGTCTGCCCAGGGGGGCAGCGCGTTGAGCAGCGAATCCCAGAATTCCGTTTTGACGGTGTAGCGCTCCAACGCGGGCGACGCGGCACGCGCCTTGAGCTTTTCGCTGGCGCGCGGGCTGGATGATCCCTTGTCTTTCGACGGCGCTATGCCGCCCGGCGATGACCCCTTGTCTTTCGAGGGCGGTGTAGCGCCCGGCTTTGCAGGTTGCGTCACGATAGCTTCCTAATCAACTCTCAAGCGACGCGCGCGGTGTGGTTCAGGACGACTGACGTGGATGCAGTCCGTGTTAAAAAAACCTGTGCCGTCAGTATAACATCAGGGGAAGAGCGGGGCAATCTTTCGCTGTGATGCCCGGTTTCAGGCGTTTACGGTTAGCGTTTCGCCTGCTTGTCCCGCTCCAGTTTCCAGAGGATCTCCGCCAGTTGATCGATGGCGATCCGCTGCTTGCGGTAGAGATCGCTCTCGCCCAGTGCCAATCGCTGTGCCACCTCGCGGACTTTGTTCTGCTGCACGAAACGCAGATCGAGCAAATTGTAGAGCGTCCATTCTGGAGGCAGATACTTGCGTTCGCCTTCAGGCCGCAGCTTTTCGATGCCCATCGTCAGCACTGCCCGCAGCGCCTTGATCGGATTGTCGTCGTTGACGGGCAGTGCCTCGCGCACCAGCGTCGTCTCCAGCAGGCGGCTGCTGGTTAAGCCGGGACCGCCCCAGTAATGACGCAGTGCCGCGCGTACCTGTTCTTTGTAGGCGTCCTCGTCACTATGGTCGAGTCGCTCCCCCCGTGCATTGGGGGCAGGGGCATTGTCGAGCGCGGCAGACGGTTGACTCACTCGATATTCCAGAGCGGCGCTGCGTGAACGTGTCAATGCGACCTGAGGCAGTAACCCCTCCAAAGCCGCGAACAGTTCTGTTTGCAGCGACAGATCGTCCAGGGTTTGTGCCGCGCGGCGCACGAAGGCATCGAGCATCCGCTGGTCATCGGCGGTCAGATCGATTTGCGGTGCCCGTGCCTGAATGCCCAGACAGCCGATGACAATGACAGGGAGGCTGCCGCTGCGCCCGCTGACCAAAGGCGCCAGCCACAGCCCATTCCAGGCGAGCAGGCTGACGCCGCTTTCGCGCGCTGCCAGCGCTGTCTGGATACTCGTGAGCTGGCTCGCATCCGGGATCATCGGACCTTGCGCGGCGATGATCTCGTTTTGCGGATCGTCGCCGAGCGCCGCGACAAACGCGCTGCTGACGCGCAGATAATCGCAGGTGGAGGCGAGGATGGCATCGAGCAGCTGCAGCAGATCGCCGCGCGTGAGCAGACGGTCGCTCAATCCTTCCAGTTTCTCGATTTGATCGGCGTCTTCACCAGGATAAATCAGCCGTCGCTCGATGGTGGGCAGGGCGAGTGCCACGCTCCACTGCCAGAACAGCACCACCACGACCACCGCGAATGGCATAAACTCGTCACTGGGCAAGCCGAGAACGCGAAAACCGGAGGTCGAGGTGACGATCACACCCAACGCCAGCATACCCGTGCCGGGTCCACGCAGGAAAAAACGCAGCAATTCTGTTTTGACCAGGCGGTCGGGGATACGCGATCCGAAGAAAGATAAAGGATACGCCAGGAAAATCAGCATCAGAATGACGACGACATTTGCCACATTGACCAGCGCCAGCCCGGTCAGCGACAGCTCGGTGCCGGGCCCGAGCAGCAGTGCAAATGGGAAAATGCCGACCGCTGGCGTGAGCATGGCGACCTGAAGGTAGCCCATGCGTCGCCGGGTGCTGCGCGCGATACAGCGGTTCTTTGCCCGCTGCACATTCAACAACGCCGCGCCCGTTGCGATCAAAAAATAAACCAGATACACCGTGAATGCTCCGCCCGCCACAACGGTCACGTCCGAATCGCCGCCGACACGACTGGGCGAGGCGATGACGACCGGACGCAGCAGCGCGTCGCTCGAGGTGGCGAGCAGAAAGAAGATCAGGCTGATCCCGTACAGCACGCGGATCACCCGCCGCCGCCGACCACGCGAGGGCAAGCCGGTCGTCGCCAGCAGCGCATCGGAGAGGTGGTACATCGCCACCGGCATGAAGGCGATCCCAAGCCATTGCAGTCGCAGGACTGCACTGTAGGTGCGCGGATCAGGACCCAGCGACAGGAAGGTGTCGCAGATATACACGATGGTCAGGCAGCCCAGCACCACGCTCGATGTGCGCGCGACGCGATCGCGCAGATTGCGAGTCAGGTTGTACAGCAGCATCGAGGCAGCGACGATCACGATCGCCGCTGTCAGAATCGCGTTGGCAGTGGTCAGCAGGGCAGTGATCAGGCTCACAGACGATCAGCTTTAACGGATGACTTGCGTGAAGAAGAGCGCGATGTCGCGGTTGGGGAAATAGCGATCGTTGTAGCCGCACAAGCTGTAGCCCAGTGCCGACACGAAAGCGATCGCGGGTTGATTGGTCGTCTCGACGGTGATTTGTATCCGGGAAATTTGCTGTTCCCGCGCCCAGGCAGCCGCCACGTCCATCAGCCGCCGCCCGATCCCACAGCGCCGCACCGGGCGATCGACCGCAAAATCGACAATGTGTCCTGTATGGCGCATGATGTCGCGGCTCATCAGCAGATAGGCGAGCAGTTCGCCTGAATCGCGGTCGCAGGCTGCCACGAACAGGCGATCTGGCGCCAGTCCGTCGCGCAGCCGTGCCGGATCGGGCTGGTGGGTTGCCTCCAGTGTGCGCGGCAGACGCTCGCTGCGAAAATGCGTCAGATAGCCGTCGTCCTGGCGCATGTGCATCTGCCAGACGTGATCGGTCTCATAGGCGTGATCGAGCGCGACACAGCCCGCTATATCGTCGGGGAGCGCATCACGAATGATCAGATTGAGGGCTTGAGGCATGATGATTGCGCTACGTCAGGTAAGCGTCGCCGAAGACGCTCGACACGAACAGCACGATTTCCGGGCGGTCGGAGACGCTGTCACGGGCACGATACACCCCTGGCTCCACCTGTTCGTAGCGAGTCTCATCGGCGTGGATGCGGAAGAGGCGAGTCGGCTTGGCAATCACACGCACACTGTGTCCTGCCGGGGCTTGCACGCGAATATTGCCCAGGGATGAACGCAGATAGAGGGGTGCCAGCGCCTCGGACGGCACGACGAATTGAATATCTCCCACCCCGGTGGCGATCACGCCGCCCGCGACGATCAACCCACCGCAGTCGATATTCACCTGTCCGAGATGCGTGCTGACATAAACTTTCCAGGGCAGGTCGCGCGCCAAGGCAATCTGCCAGGGGGTGAAGGCGAAAAATGGGGTGGCAGCGCGATCGAGCCGCAGCCGGGCATCGACGCCCTCGACCGACAGCGCCGGACGCGAGTCCGGCGCGAATTGTCCGGCGATCAGCCGTCCTTCACGCTGGAGCGGATAGACCTGTACGTCGATCGCCCCGGCGCTGATCTCCAGCGCTGCACTCTCGACGCTGCCGCGCGTGATCCCAAAATTCTTGCCAGTGCCCCCGGCAAACAGATCGCCGCGCACCAGGATGACCACGCCCAGGACAACCAAAATCAGCGGCAGCAACGTTTGCACGTTGAAGCCGCTGATCAGCAGAAAATTGTTTAGCAGCAGCACGATCCCCAGCGCGATCAGCGCCACAGACCACAGCCAGCCGCCAGACGTTCCACGAGTGCGCAACGCCGCTTTACTCCTCGTAGAGGTAATCGCGCAGCGTGACGTGTGCCGATGACTGGCGCAGACGGTTGAGCGCCTGGGCTTCGAGCTGACGGACACGCTCACGGGTGACCCCGATCGCCTGACCGACTTCTTCCAACGTGTAGACCTTGCCATCTTCCAGACCGTAGCGCAGCTTGAGAATCTGCGCCTCGCGCTGGGGCAGTCGATCGAGCGCTGTCTTCAACTGTTCGTGCAGCAGATTGGTCGCCACTTCTTCGGCAGGCGCGGGACTGCTGACATCTTCGACAAAATCGCCAAAGGTGCTGTCGCCATCTTCATCGATCGGCGTCTCCAGACTGACTGGACGGCGCGCGATCTCCAGGAGATTTTCCACCTTGTCGGCGGTCGTCTCCATGCGCACCGCGATCTCATCGATCGACGGGTCGCGTCCCAGCTCCTGTGTCAGGCGCATTTGTATACGGCGCATCCGGTTGAGCTGGTCGCCCATATGGACGGGCACACGAATGGTGCGCCCCTGGTCGGCAACTGCCCGGCTGACCGCCTGACGAATCCACCAGGTGGCATAGGTGCTGAACTTGTGTCCGCGCCGATACTCGAACTTGTTGGTGGCGCGGATCAGTCCGATGTTGCCCTCCTGTATCAGATCGAGGAAGGGCACACCGCGTCCGATGTACTTCTTGGCGACGCTGATCACCAGACGGGCATTGGCGCGCACCAGATGTTCCTGCGCCAGCTCTCCATCCGAGATCAGGTCACGCAGATCGTATACATCGTCCAGCGGCAGTGTGTCGCCGTCTTCTTCGATCGTGCGGCGTGCTTCGACAGCGCGTTCCATGCGTTTTGCCAGAGAGACTTCCTCTTCGGCATTCAGCAGCGGTACACGCCCTGCTTCTTTCAGATAAAGTCCGACGACATCATCGCTGTCGAGCGCCTGCTGATAGCCAGCATCCTTGATCAGCGTATCATCGAAACCCCAAGTGGTCTCGATATCGTCTTCGTCGAACATTTCCAGATCGAACGTGGCATCTTCCATTGCGCGATCCATCTCACCCGACTCGTACATTCTACGCGCAGGATCATCCGCGCTGGTGATGTCGATACCAGCTTCCATGAGATCATCCATCAAATCATCGATCAGTCCCAGGTCGCGTTCAGCTTCAGGTAGGACGGCGAGAACATCGTCATAGCTGAGACTGCCCTGCTTGCCGGCACGTTGGATGAGTTGGTTACGTAGTTCTTCTCGATTAGCCTTGACCATCACCATATGTTCAACAGCAACTACAAAAGTCGCCTATACCCTTTCGGACGACTAGAGTGAACGAAGAATCTGCCCTGAGACTCGACGATTGAGAGGACAAGCGTCATACAGCGGACTGCGTGGGATCGGGGCAGACAGGATTCGGTCACCTATCTTTACGATGCAATCTGACAGAATAAACACTTTCGCTCCCCTTGTCAAGCAATTGGCGGATTCCGCAGCAGACTAATCAGGTAATCGACGGGTGCACGATCCAAAATATACAGCTCCGCGCGGTCGTCCACAACTGCATAGTAGCCCTGTTCGGAGGGGGTACGATAACCCACCGCGATCGCCGCTGTCGATCCATCGGTCAGCAGCAGCTCGATACTCAGGATGCCTTCCGGTATGAATCCGTACACGGTCAGCGCGGAGTCGGGTACGAGTGTGGTGGTATAGGGCAGCAGCACCAGCGTGCGCGCCAGCGCCGTCATCTGTGCGGGGTCTGGCACGCCTTGAGGCGCGATCGCCTGCCACACGCCATCACTATCCACGCGCACCGCCAGGACAGCCTGGGTCTCCGGGCTTCTCAATTGCACCGCTGCAATATCCAACACCGCCAGATCGGGAAAGACACGATAAAAAGGCAGGATCGGCGTCCCTGCAGGCGTGGCTGGGGCGGACGTGCCCGGCGGGGTGGTGAGCGACCAGATCGCCACCCCGATGAACACCAGCCCCAGCACGATCACGGTCGTGCGACGATTTTTCATCCGCGCCCCCGCCGCACCCGTATGCCGATCCCGATCGCCAGCACCGCCAGCGGCATGAAAATGATCACGACGAACACGATCGCGTTCAGCGTTTGCTGGCTCACGAAGATCAGCGGGATATTCTGGTTGAACATCTGTGGCGCGAAATTGATCTCTTCGTTGAAGTCGGTCAGCCACACGATCGCGTCTGTGAACAGGATGCCGTTGCCCGCATAGCTGATCTCGCCTTCGGGGGTGGTCAGCCTGCCATTGGAGATGAAGTCGCCATCGCCGATCAGCACGATCTTGGCGTCGCTGCGGGTGTGAGTCGCCCAGACGACCGTAGACAGCGGACCGGGCAGATCGACGCCCGCGTCGTAGCCGTACTGATTGCTCTCGCCCAGTCGGGTGAAATCGGTCTCGCCATACGCCTGATCGGTGCTGAAGATGACGCGCCCGGTGGCGATGTAATCGGGTAATTCGGTCAGACGCACATCGACCGCCCGCGCGATCGAGAACAGGGTCGGGTTGGCGCCGGGATCGAGCCGTTCCGCGATCGGCGACTCCGCAAATACGAAGGCGCTGATCACCTCCAGCGGCGTCTGTCCACTCGCCCCCGGATCGACGACGGCGGCGTCCAGCGCGCCGATGCCATAGTCGTTCAAGAGGAATTGATTGAATACCCCATTTTGCGCCATGAACGGATTGTCGTTGAACAGCACGTCCGCCAGCAGCAACAGCGACCCGCCCTGATCGAGATAGCTGGCGATCACGCGCGTCTCTTCTTCGTTCAGATCACGGATGGGGCGCGGAAAGACCAGCGCGGCGGCGTCGGGCGGGATGCTGCCGCCGCTGCGCGCCAACGCGGGCAGATCGAGCGTGCGCGCGATGATGCCATTCTGCATCACGCCGCCGAACACCGCCGAGATGCCATCCTGGGTCAGGTCGTCCGGCGATCGTCCGCCCAGCCCGCTCTCGAAATAGACCGTGATCCGTCCAGCGACGATCAGGCTGGCGATCGCGCGCGTCATGTCGCGTTCCTGCGCCACCCCGCGCACGACGTGCATCACGGTGGCGAGATCGATCGTGTCATCCGGTCTCAGCTCACCGATGAAGGTCTGTCCATCGTAGTTGACGCCAAAACGCTGCGTGAGCGCGGGCTGCTCGTCCGGGTCGATATATTCGCGCGTGATCAGCCCATTGGTGGCGGTTTCATAGAGACGGAAGAACTGATCGTCGATCTCGCGGTCACGCAGGGCGCGCGCGCTGTAAAATCCGATGATCCGAATCGGTCGATCCACACGCGCCAGCACCCGTTCGGATTCGGCGCTGAGGGTGAACTCGCTCGACTGGGTGGTGTCGTAGGTGTAGGCGGCGCGTACAAGCTGGAGATAGACCAGCGCCACGATCCCGATCAACAGCAGCGTCGAAAAGGCAGCCACCGTCCCAAAGCGTACCCCGCGTCCGCTGAAAAAGCCGACGAACTCCTGCGGTGTCATCAATGCCCACAATGCGAACCCGCCGACGCCGATCGCCAGTGCCGCGATCACATAAGGCGCGAATGTCCCCGCCCACAGCAGCCCGACCACCCCGGCGATCACCCCGCCCACGCCGATGATGCTGCCCAAGGACCCGATCAGGCGTCGGCGGATGACGATCGATCCATGTTGCGTTCCTTTTTGGTTCATGCGCGCCATCGTCCCGCCTCGACGATCTGCGCCGTGACGAACAGCATCACCACGATGATCCCGGCGAAAAAAGCAGCATCCTCGACGCGCACCAAGCCTGCGCCAAACGAGGTCGAGTAATGCCCTTGCAGCGACAGCACGCGCACGATGAAGGCGATCGTGATGTTGCTGATCACCTGTCCCGCCTGATCCGCCAGCCACAGCAGCATCAGCGTCACCATCGCCAGAAACGCCGCGACGATCTGATTCTCTGTCAGCGCCGAAAAGACCATGCCGATGGTCAGGGTCGCGCCGCCGTAGAGCCAGATGCCGACATAGGCACTGACCGTGTGACCGAGGTCGGGCTGTGTCACCAGCGCCAGCACCACCTGATAGACCAGCGTGACCGCCAGCAGCAGCGAATAGTACGCCCAAGCGCCGAAAAATTTGCCGACCACGATACTCAGTTCGCTGATCGGGGCGGTCAGCAGCAGCTCCATCGTGCCTTCGCGCCGCTCTTCCGCGAACATGCGCATGGTGAGCAGCGGGGCAAAGAACACCATCGCAAACGACAGCACCGTCGGCACCAGCGCGGGATCGGCGGCTTTGGTGCCCATGCTGGTATTCAGATCCTGCACAAACAGCAGCCCGGTCAGCACCAGCACCGCCGCCGCGATCACGTAGGCGAATGGCGAGGTCAGGAAATGCGCGATCTCGCGCCGAAAGATGACTGTCATCGCGTTAGCCTCCCGCCTGACTGACCGACTTGCCAACGATACTCAGGAATACGTCCTCCAGGGTGGCGCCCGGCTTCAGCTTGCGCTTGAGATCGGCGGGCGTCCCCTGCGCGACGATCCGGCCCTGATGCAGGATCAGCACCCGGTCGCACACCGAGTCCGCTTCGGACAGGATATGCGTGCTGAATAACACCGTTTTGGTCTGTCCCAGCGCGCGCACAGTCTCGCGTATCTCGATCACCTGCTGCGGATCGATGCCGATCGTCGGCTCATCCAGGATCAGCACAGGCGGATCGTGCGCCAGCGCCTGGGCAAAGCCGAGCCGCTGTTTCATGCCTTTCGACAGATTGCGAATCAGCGTGTTGCGTCGATCGCTCAGGTTGACGCGCTCGATCGCGGCGTCCGCGCCCGCCTGGGCGTCACGACGTCCGCGCAGTCGCGCCCAGAAAGTGACAAATTCGCGCACCGTCATATCGGGATATACCGGCACCCTTTCGGGCAGATAGCCGACAGCGCGGCGGGCGTCGAGCGAGTCGGTGACGACATCGTGCCCGGCGATCGTCGCGCTGCCCTCAGTCGGCGGGAGGAACCCGGTCAGCAACCGCATAGTCGTGGTCTTGCCCGCGCCATTGGCGCCGAGCAAGCCGATCACCTCGCCGGGCTTGGCGCTGAACGAGATGCGATCGACGGCGATGCGATCGCCGAACTTTTTGGTGAGTTGGTGGACTTCGATCATCAGGTGGATTCCGTTGGTGTGATACCCATATCAAGCAGAAGGTTCAGGCGTCCATCCTGCGCCAGGGAGACCAGTTTATCCCTGTTAGCTTCCGCTTTTTGCACGTTGAACGTGTGTCCGAGCATGGTCGGCGCCTTTCTGATTTTGATACCAGTGTATCATGGGTTGTGAAGGGGATGTTCAGGATAATGGGGGTATCATCAAGTCATCGAATCAGAGGAATAAATCATGTCTCTTATCGAAATTCTCGAACAAGTGCAGGCAATGCCCGTCCACGAGCGCAAGCAGTTGATCAAATCTGTCATCGACATGCTGCCAGAAGCCGAAACGCAAGAAAACGGAACGCCATCTCCACGCCGCAGCCTGCTGGATTTTGAAGGTCTTGGGGCATACGCTTACACAGGTGAAGACGCCCAGGCGTATTTGCGCCGTGTCCGTGATGAGGAATGGGATCATCGTCCGTGACGATTCGTGAGGCGCTGCTCAATGTGAGGCTGGTGGGATTTGATACATCCCCATTTATCTATTTCGTGGAGCGCAATCCATTATTTGCGCCCAAAATACGATCGGTTTTCACCGTGATCGAAACGCAGAAAATGAAGATTGTGACTTCCGCAGTCTCTGTAACTGAAACGTTGATGAAACCCTTTGCAGACGGCGATAATCACCTTGCTGAGATTTACAGAGAATTGTTACTGCGGAATTCAATTGTAAACACGATCGCGGTATCCACTGACATCGCCGAGCGCGCCGCTCAACTACGTGCGCGCTATCGACTCAAGATGCCGGACGCGCTACACATCGCTACCGCGATCGAATCCGGCTGTGATGCTTTTCTCACCAATGACACGGTGTTCAAGCGCGTCGATGGGGTGCGCGTCCTGATACTCGATGACCCCTCCCTCTTGTCCTAATTCCCTGCCCCGCGTCATAATCCCTGCAAACATCACACCGCCGCACCGGTGAACTCATGTCCAATATTTTCATCTCGTACAGCCGCATCGACGAACCGTTCGCCCGTTGCATCGCACATTGACGCCTCGCCCATACACCGCTATAATGACTGTCACTCAATTCTATACACGAGTCGCCAGCGTATCATGATCCCGTCGAGCCGTCCTATCCGTCGCAGCAGCCGTCGCCCCCTGACTTTCGAGGTCAGGTTGGGAGCTTTGGCGTAGCGCGGTCTCGACCGACTCTCACCCATCGCTGCACCCGACCCCTGACCTCCACACGAGGCGGGGGTTTTTATTTGCCTGTAACTCAGGAAAGGAAACACAATCGCCATGCCCGATCCCGTCGAATCCATTTTATCTTCACAGCCCACGCCCACCCGTCCCATCCGCGTCGGCGTCTACGGCGCCAGCGGCTATGCCGGACAGGATGCCGTCGAATTGCTGGCGAAGCACCCGTGCGCTGAAGTGGTCTTTGCCACCTCGTCCACCTACGCCGGACAATCCGTACCGTTCACCGACCTCACCTATGTCACACCGGAGTCGGTGAGTCTGGAGGCGGTCGATGCCGTTTTTCTGGCGCTGCCACACGGCGTCTCGGCGAATATGGCAGCACAGGCGCGCGACGCGGGCGTGCGCGTGATCGACCTGTCCGCCGATCTGCGTCTGGATACGCCGGAAAGCTATAAACAATGGTACGGTCACGATCACCCGCATCCAGAGATGCTGGCGACCACGCCCTACGGCTTGCCGGAATTTTACCGCGACCGTCTGCGCGGCGCCGAGGTGATCGCCGCCCCCGGCTGCTACCCGACGACCACGCTGTTGGGCTTGTACCCGCTGCTCAAAGCCGACTGGATCGCCCCCGGCGCGCCGATCATCGTCGATGCCAAGTCCGGCGTCAGTGGCGCGGGGCGCGAACCCAAACCGAACACGCATTTTGTCGAGGTATTCGGCAATTTTTCGCCCTACAGTCCTGGTCGCACGCATCGTCATGTCGGGGAGATCGAGCAGGAGATCGCCAGGCTCAATCCGCGTGCCGGGATGCTGATCTTCACGCCGCACCTGCTCCCGGTCGATCGCGGGCTGATGTCCAGCATCTATGTCCAATTGAAAATGGATGATGCGAACATCCTTTCTGGCATGGTACAGTCATTGTATGAGACGACGTATGCCGACGAGCCGCTCGTGAATGTCCTGCCAGCCGGGCAGCAGGCATCGCTGCGGCACGTCGTCCGCACCAACGGCTGTGCGATCAGCATCACGCCAGCGGCGGACAAGCTGGTACATATCACCAGCGTCACCGACAATCTGCGCAAAGGCGCGTCCGGGCAGGCGGTGCAGTGCTTCAATCTGATGTACGGGTTCGACGAGACGATGGGCTTGCTCTGATGCTGTTGATCAAGATCAGCGGACACGAACTGGACAGCCCGGCGTACCTGGACGGTCTGGCGGAGGCACTCAGGGCGTTGTCAGGCGCGGTCGTGATCGTGCATGGCGGCGGCAAAGAGATCACGCAGATGCAGGAACGCATGGGCATCACGCCGACCTATCATGAAGGCGTGCGCATCACCGACGCCGACTCGCTGGCGCTGGTCGAGATGGTGCTGTGCGGCGCGGTCAACAAACGGCTGGTGCGCACGCTGGTCAACGCCGGAATCAACGCGATCGGCTTGAGCGGGGTGGATGGCGGCATCGTCCGCGCCGAAAAAATGGCACACGCGACGGTCGATATGGGCTTTACCGGGTCGATCACCTGGGTCAACAGTGATCCGGTGCGTGCGCTGCTCGACGCAGATTATATTCCGGTGATCGCGCCGATCTCGATCGGGCGCGACAGCAATTTCAACGTCAACGCCGATCACGTCGCCGGGGCGATCGCCACCGTGATGGGCGTCGATCGGCTGATCTTCCTGTCGAATGTGCCCGGTGTGCTGGTCGATGGCATGGTCGTGCCGAGGTTGACGGCGGCGGCGGCGGAAGCGCTGATCGCCGATGGCACGATCTTTGGCGGCATGATCCCGAAAATACGCACGGCGATCACGGCGGCGGCGAGTGGTGTGCTGGCGGCGGTCATCACCGACCTGGACGGCTTACGGTCGGGTGGCGGCACTGCTATTACGTCATAATGAGCATGTGACAGCCGATACCAACACAGTGCGGGTCGTGGGCCCGGATGCGAAAGGGGGAACATGGACAATATGGATGATGATCGCGTTCCGCCCGACGGAGACTCCGAGCAAACCGAGGCGCTGTACGCGCTGGTGCGGTCGCTGTATCGGGACAAAAACGCGCGTGATATTCTCGACAGTTTCGACGTTGCGCTGGCGTCGCTGCCCGATGTCGGCGCGCGCGCCGAGCTGGTCGCCTACTGGCTCGATTTCTACCGCTTGCAGCGCTACAAGCTGTCGCGGCGGCGGCGCAAGCCTAAATTTCACCAGCGCGTGACGGCGTGCGTGGCGTGCGGCTATCCGACCTCGCACCGTCATCATCTGTGGGACATAGCGACGCATGGCGAAAACAAAGTGACGATCCAGTTGTGCGCCAATTGTCACGAGCTGCATCATCTGCTGTACAACACACTGGTCCGGCGCTCGGAATATTCGCGTAAACTGGTGCTGCACGCGCTGTTTTCTGGCAGGGTGGCGCGGGATACAGGTGAAAAAATCATGGGTTGGTGCCGTGCGACCATCGATTATGAGACGCGCAATGGCTGGCTCGTGCCCGGATTCAATGATCCCGACTGGATCGAGGAACAGCTCCACTGGGCGGAGTTTCTCAGACACGCGCCGTAGGGACAACTTAATCTGCGTATTTTTAGGGACGCATTCACGATGCGTCCGCTGATGAAGGGACAATCAATGGACACGACACTGCAATTGCACGGGATCATGGCGGACGACGCCGCTCATATCGTGCAGACTTACAAACGGGCGCCGTTCGTGCTGACTCGCGGCGAAGGCATGACGCTGTACGACGACGCAGGCAATGCCTATCTCGATTGGGTCGCCGGGATCGCGGTCAACGCGCTCGGCTATGGCGATCCCGGCCTGACCGCCGCCATTCAGCGCGCGGCGGAGGGTCTGCTGCACACCAGCAACCTCTATTACACGGCGCCCCAGGTCGCGCTGGCAAAGGCGCTGACCGAGCGTTCGTTCGCGGATCGCGTCTTTTTCAGCAACAGCGGCACCGAGGCGAACGAAGGCGCGATCAAGTTTGCCCGGCGCGTCGCCTACGACAGCGGTGAAGCCGATAAGGTGGGCTTGGTGTGCTTCAGCGACGCCTTTCACGGGCGCACGATGGGTACGCTCTCGCTGACGCCGAAGGACAAGTATCAGAAGCCTTTCAAGCCGCTGCTGGCGGATGTCATCGTCGCCCGGTTCAACGATCTGGACAGCGCCCGTGACACCATCACCGACAGGACGGCGGCGGTGTTCATCGAGCCGATTCAGGGTGAGGGCGGCATCTATCCGGCGAACCCTGAATTTCTGGCGGGGCTGCGCGCCTTGTGCGATCAGCACGGCGCCATGCTGGTGTTCGACGAGGTGCAGTGCGGCGTCGGTCGCACCGGGACGCTGTGGGCGCACGAGACGATGGGCGTCACGCCTGACATCATGACGCTGGCTAAACCGCTGGCGGGTGGGCTGCCGATCGGCGCCATCCTGACGACCGAGGCGGTGGCGAGTCACCTGCACGCGGGCGATCACGGCTCGACCTTCGCGGGCGGACCGTTCATCACCAGCGTGGCGCTGTACGTGCTGGAACGGATCGCCGAGGCGGGTTTCCTCAGCCATGTGCGCACGGTCGGGGCGTATCTCAAGGAACGGCTGGAAGAGATCAACAGCCCGCATATCAAGGAAGTGCGCGGCTATGGGCTGATGGTCGGACTGGAGATGCACGTCGAGGTGGCGCCGATCGTCGAGGCGGGCTATCAGCATGGCTTGCTGCTGGTCAATGCCGGGACGCACATCATCCGTTTCGTCCCGCCGCTGATCGCGGAGACCGGGCATGTCGATATGCTGGTCGAGCGTCTGACCGGGATGCTGACGGCGCTGTAACGGCGACGCATCATGATGCGTCCGCGCGACTCATTGCGCAGGGACGCATCACCATGCGTCGGCATTTCCATCCTGGGTCTGGCACGCCAAACACTACGATCCTGTTGTGCATCATGATTTACAACGAAAGGAACGATCCTCCATGACCGAAGCCATTCAACCAGCGCTCGCCGTCACTGGCTTTCACGTCGCAGGTGTCCACTGCGGACTCAAAGCCGACGGCGCCCTCGACTTTGCCCTGATCAGCAGCGACCGCCCCTGTGCGGCGGCGGGCGTCTTCACCACCAACCAGGTGAAGGCGGCGCCCGTGCTGTACGATCAGGACTTGCTCGCTGCCAACGGCGGCGCGGATGTGCGCGCCATCGCCGTCAACACCCGCTGTGCCAATGCCTGCACAGGCGAGCTGGGACTCGCCAACGCCGCTGAGACGGCGCGTCTGACCGCCGAACGTCTGGGCGTGCCGCTGGAGTCGGTGCTGGTCATGTCCACCGGGGTGATCGGGACACAAATGCCGATGGACAAGATCGCGCGCGGCATCGATCTGGCGGCGGCGGCGCTGGCGTCCGACGATGACGCCTGGCACACCGCCTCGCGCGGCATCATGACCACCGACACCCGACCCAAGATCGCCAGCACCGATCTGGTCGAGATCATCGGCGGATCGTGCCGGATCACCGGGATCGCCAAAGGCGCCGGGATGATCGCTCCCAACATGGCGACCATGCTCGGCTTCATCGTCACCGACGCCGCCCTGACTCCCGAACAGGCTGGACGGCTGCTGCGCGGCGCGGTCGAGGTCAGTTTCAACCGCATTGTGGTCGATGGCGATACCAGCACCAACGACTCGGTATTTCTGCTGGCGAACGGCGCCAGTGACCTGATCCTGGACACGCCCGAACTGGAGGCGCAGTTCGCCCACGCGCTGACTCAGATATGTGTCGAGCTGGCGCAGTCGGTCGTGCGTGACGGCGAAGGCGCAACCAAGTTCATCACCATCGAGATCACCGGCGCGCCCGACGATACGGCGGCGAAGCAGATCGCCAACGCGATCGGCACCTCGCCGCTGGTCAAGACGGCGTTCTACGGCGGCGACGCCAATTGGGGACGGATCATCGCGGCGGCAGGACGGTCAGGGGTGGCGGTCGATCCGGCGAGGATGCAGCTGCGTTTCGCTGCCACCGATGACGCGCCCGGTCTGCTGCTCTTCGATGCTGGCATGCCGACCCATTACGACGAAACCGCCGCGACCGCGCTGGCACAGGGCGCCAATATCGTGGTGCGGCTCGACCTCGGTCAGGGTGACGGCAGCGCGCTGATCTGGACGTGCGACCTGACGCACGATTATGTCTCCATCAATGGGCACTATCGCAGCTAAGGGCGGAACAGTATGACAGCGCAACACTCACAGCAGCCAGCACTGTTGGCGCTTGAAGACGGACGGACATTCCCTGGCGTCGGATTCGGCGCGCACGGCATCACGACGGGCGAGATCGTCTTCAATACCTCGATGACCGGGTATCAGGAAATCCTGACCGATCCATCGTATCATCGCCAGATCGTGACCATGACCGTGCCGCATGTCGGCAATACGGGCATCAACGCTGAGGACACCGAGTCCGATAAAATCTGGGTCGCCGGCTTCGTGGTGCGGGCGCTCTCCCCGATCATCAGCAATTGGCGGGCACAACGCAACCTCGACGGTTATCTGCGCGAACAGGCGATCATCGGCATCAGCGAGGCGCCCACGCGCGCGATCGTGCGTCATATCCGCGAGCGCGGCGCCATGCGCGCAGCGCTGGCACACGGTGAGGCGGCGCGCGACCCCGACGCGCTGGTCGAGGCGGCGCGCTCGTCGCCCGACATGAGCGGCTGGAACCTGGTCGATGATGTCACCTGTGCGGAGTCCTATCCCTGGACAGGACGCAGCAATCCGGATTTTTATGGCGAGGTCGCTCACACGGACGCCGCGCCGCTGATCGTCGCCTACGACACCGGGATCAAGCAGAATATCTTACGGATGCTGACCGATCGCGGCTTGCGCGTGCTGGTCGTCCCGGCATCGACGAGCGCATCGGAGGTCATGGCGCTGGCGCCCGCTGGCGTCTTCCTGAGCAACGGACCCGGCGATCCAGCGGCAACCACGCACATGATCGATAATGTGCGCGGGCTGCTGGGCAAGACTCCGGTGTTCGGTATCTGCCTCGGACATCAGATTTTGGCACTGGCATTGGGCGCCAGAACGGAAAAAATGCGCTTTGGACATCGCGGCGGCAATCAGCCCGTGAAAAATCTGCTGACCGGCGCGGTCGAGATCAGCGCGCACAATCACGGCTTTGCCGTCAGTGCCGACAGCGAGCTGCATGGCGCCGAGGTGACGCACATCAATCTGAACGACGGCACCATCGAGGGCTTGCGCCATACCGAAATGGGCGCGTTCAGCGTGCAGTATCACCCAGAGGCGTCGCCAGGTCCGCACGACTCACTCTATCTCTTCGATGAATTTGTCGCCCGCGTCACGGGCGCACACCAGACCAAAGGGTAAGCGTCATGCCAAAGCGGACGGACATCCAGACTATCCTGATCATCGGCTCAGGCCCCATCGTGATCGGTCAGGGCTGCGAATTCGACTACAGCGGGGTACAGGCGTGCAAGGTGCTGCGTGCGCAGGGCTACCGTGTGGTGCTGGTCAACAGCAACCCGGCGACCATTATGACCGACACCGAGTTTGCCGACGCCACCTATATCGAGCCGCTCACTCCCGAAATCGTCGAACAGATCATCGCCGCTGAAAGACCGGACGCGCTGCTGCCGACCGTCGGCGGACAGACGGCGCTCAATCTGGCGATCGCGCTATCCGACAATGGCGCGCTCGCCCGGCACGGCGTCGAGCTGATCGGTGCGAAGGTGGAGAGCATCAATCTGGCGGAAGACCGTCAGTTGTTCAAGAACGCCATGATCGAGATCGGCTTGCGCTGCCCGATCAGCGAGGTCGTCGGGACGATCGATGCCGCCCTCGACGCGGCGGATCGGATCGGCTATCCGGTGCTGGTGCGTCCGTCGTTCACGCTGGGCGGGTCGGGTGGCGGGATCGCCTACACGCCCGACTCGCTGCGCACGATCGCCGAGCGCGGACTCAAGCTGAGTCCGGTGCATGAAGTGCTGATCGAGATGAGTGTGCTGGGCTGGAAAGAATACGAGCTGGAGGTGATGCGCGACGCGGTGGGCAATTTCGTCGTGGTCTGCACCATCGAAAATCTCGATCCGATGGGCGTCCACACCGGAGACAGCATCACCGTCGCCCCGGCGCAGACGCTGACCGACAAAGAACTCCAGCGCCTGCGCAATGCTTCCAAAAAGGTGATTGATCGCATCGGGTTGGCGACGGGCGGCGCCAATGTGCAGTTCGCGGTCAATCCCGCCGACGGTGAGGTCTACGTGATCGAGATGAATCCGCGTGTCTCGCGCTCGTCGGCGCTGGCGAGCAAGGCGACCGGTTTTCCGATCGCCAAGATCGCCGCGCTGCTGGCGGTCGGCTATCATCTCGACGAGATTCCCAACGACATCACCCGTGTGACTCCGGCGTCGTTCGAGCCGTCGCTCGATTACGTGGTCGTCAAGATTCCTCGCTGGGACTTCGACAAATTTCCCGGTGCCGATCGCACGCTCGGTCCGCAGATGAAGGCGATCGGGGAAGTGATGGGCATTGGGCGCACCTTTCCCGAAGCGCTGCAAAAGGCGATCCGTTCGCTCGACATCGGCATGGTCGGCTTTGGCGCCAAAACGGTCGCAACCAACGCCGATCTGCTGCATGTCCCGACCGCGCAGCGCCTGTTCCAGGTCGCCAGCGCGCTCGAAGCCGGCATGAGTGCCGACGCGATCATCGCCGCGACCGCCTTCGATCCCTGGTTCGTGGGGCAGTTGAGCGACATGGTGCAGGCGCGCCAGCAGGCGTTGCCCGACGGCTCGACACTGGAGGCGCTCGACGCCGATCGACTGCGCACGCTCAAACGCTACGGCTATGGCGACGCCCACATCGCGCGGTTGCTCGATGTGAGCGAACCTACGCTGCGCGCCCGGCGGATCGCGTTGGGCGTGGTGCCGAATTTTTATCGCGTCGATACCTGTGCGGCGGAATTCGAGGCGTTTACACCCTATCTGTATTCGACCTACGACCAGGAAGACGAGAGCGCCCCGACCGATCGTAAGAAAGTAATCATCCTGGGCGGCGGACCGAATCGTATCGGACAGGGGATCGAGTTCGATTACTGCTGTGTCCATGCCTGTTTCGCGCTGCACGAGATGGGCTACGAGACGATCATGGTCAACTGCAACCCGGAGACGGTCAGCACCGACTACGATACCGCCGACCGTCTCTATTTCGAGCCGATCACCGCCGAAGATGTGCTGAATATCATCGACAAGGAAAAGCCCGACGGCGTGCTGGTGCAGTTCGGCGGGCAGACCCCGCTGAATATCGCGCGCGCGCTGGCGGATGGCGGTGCGGTTATATGGGGGACCTCGGTCGAGACGATCGACCTTGCCGAAGACCGCGAACGCTTCCATGCGCTGATGACCGAGCTGGAGATTCCGCAGCCGGACGGCGCGACCGTCCTGACGCGCGAGACAGCGCTGGCGGCTGCCGATCGGATCGGCTATCCGGTGCTGGTGCGTCCAAGCTACGTGTTGGGCGGGCGCGACATGGCGATCGTGTTCGACCCGGCTATGCTGGGGGCATGGCTCGATAAGCACGCCGAACAGCTCGGTCGTCCGGTGCTGGTCGATCAATTCCTGGACGATGCCTACGAGGTCGATGTCGATGCGCTGTGCGACGGAGACCGGGTGACGATCGGCGGCATCATGGAACACATCGAGGAAGCAGGCGTCCACAGCGGGGACTCGGCGTGCGTGCTGCCCGTGTACAAGATCAGTGCCTATCATGTCGAGATCATCCGCGAGTACACCGAGCGGATCGGTCTGGCGCTAGGCGTGCGCGGACTGTTCAATATTCAGTTCGCCATCAAGGACGAGGTGGTCTACGTGCTGGAGGTCAATCCGCGCGCCAGCCGCACGGTCCCGTTCGTGGGCAAGGCGACGGGGGTGCCGCTGGCGCGCTATGCCGCGCAGATCGCGGCAGGCAGAACGCTGGCGGAAATCGGCTTCATCGAGGAGCCGCGCGTCGATGGTTTCTTCGTCAAAGAGGCAGTCATGCCATTTCACAAGTTCCCCGGCGTCGATGTGCAGTTAGGACCGGAAATGCGCTCGACGGGGGAGGTGATGGGTCACGCTGCCAGCTTTGGTCACGCCTTTGCCAAAGCGGAGATCGCTGCCAGCACGCTGATCCCCACCGGTCCCGATGCGGGCGCGGTCTTCATCAGCGTCAATCCCAACGATCGCAACGCCGTCTCGAAAATCGCGCGCGACCTGCACCAGATGAATTTCACGCTGGTGGCGACCAACGGCACCGCCGAATTTTTGCGTTCGATCGGGCTGCCCGTAAAGACGCTGCGCAAGGTCAGCGAAGGATCACCGAACATCGTCGAGGCGGTGCGCGCAGGCGAAATCTCGCTGATCATCAACACCCCGCGCGGTGGGCAGGCGCACCAGGATGGCGATCTGATCCGGGGGACGGCGCAGCTCTACGGCGTGCCGATCATCACGACCCTGAGCGCGGCGGCAGCGGCAGTGCAGGCGATCAAGGCGCTCGGCAGCAAGCCGATGCAGGTACGCAGCCTGCAGGAGCATCACGGGTTGGCGTGACCTGGATACGGTGCGCGATCGTGTAAAAGAGCAGTATCAGTAAATCACGATTTTCTCTGTGGACGCATTGTTATGCGTCCCTGCGATTGTGAGAAGCTGTGATGCTGACCTGGCTGCGTATTGGCAAAATTACGGTGCGAACCCCGCCCAATCTCCCGCACAACGCGCGGCGGCATTCTGCGCGACGATGCGCACCCCGCGCGTCTGACCCTGGGTGCGCGGCGCGAGGCTGGTCGGCTTGACGACGATGCAGCCTTTGCTGGCGTGCTGGATGGCGGCGTCTCAATGAAGGCAGGAAGCGTGAAACTAGGCGTCGGCGTGGGGTCGGCGCTGTCCTGCGCGGTCGTGCCTACGACGAGGATCGCGACGGACAGGGCGAGCAGCATGGCATAAAACAGCGGCGAACGACGCATCGTTGTTTCCCCCGCCAAGGCGCGTCAAATAGTTGACTGTTCAATTTATCCACGGCCCCACCCCACAATGCGATTCAGCGCAGGTTAAAACCTGACGGGCGCATCCCCTTCACCCGTCCGACTCCGCCATCCGCGCTAATTCGGGCAGCCCGCCGTCAGGAATGGCGCCGTCAGCACGTTGGTGTTGACCAGCGCGCTCGTCGGACCCGTCGCCGCGCCCCACCAGTTGTCGCGGGCGTTGAAGTTTCCGGTCTGGCTGAAGACCGCGCCGCCGAATCGCGCCGTGTTGCCCGTGAAGCAGCTGCCCGCGATCCCGTTCTGCGTAGCGCCGTTCTGGTGATAGACCGCGCCGCCACTTTCGGTCGCCGTATTCGTGCTGAACGTGCTGTTCGTCACATTCAGACGCGCACGGTTGGAGATCGCGCCGCCGTAGCGCGCACGGTTGCCCGTGAATGTGCTGGTCGTCACCGTGACGGCGCTCTGATTGCCATTTTCGTTGTAGATCGCCGCGCCTTCCTCGACCGCTGTATTGTTGGTGAATGTCGAACCGCTCACGCTCAATGCGCCGCGCACATAGATCGCCGACCCGTAGCGCGCGCTGTTCGCGTCGAACGTGCCGCCGCTGACCGTGACCGTGCCACGCCTCTGGAACAGCCCCGCGCCTTGTTCGTTTGCTGTGTTCGCGCGGAACGTCACGTTCGTCAGGCTGACCGTGCCGTTGTTCATGTAGACACCGCCACCGTAGCGCGCGCTGTTCGCCTGCACGGTCGAGTCGGTCATGGTGAGCGAGCCATTGTCGAGGTAGATCGCGCCCGCGTCCTCTTGTGAACTGTTCGACGACAGCGTGCTGCCCGTGATGGTGAGCGTTCCGCTGCTGTGGATGCCACCCGCGAAGCGCGCGCTGTTGCTCGTTAGCGTCACGCCGTCGAGCGTCACCGTTCCCGCGCTGAGGATCGCGCCGCCATTGCCGCCGCCCGCGTTGAAATTGCGGATTGTCAGGTTTTGCAGCGTGAGCGACCCGCTCGCTGTCACGTTGAACAGGCGGAAATTCGGTGCGCCGCTGCTACGTTCCAGAATTGCGCCATTCCCGATGATCGTGATCGGCGTGGTGATCGACGGGAGCGCGATGCTGTTCTGCGCGCTGAGAAACGTGTAGCTGCTGTTGGTCAGGCAGATGGTGTCCGGCGATGCGCCGTTGGCGTTAGCGGCGGCGATGGCGTTGACGAGAGCGGAAGGGTCGTTGGCGGCGGCGCAGGTGATGGAAGGGGTGGGGGTGGCAGTAGCCGGAAGCGTAGAGGTGAATGTTGCCGTCGGAGTAAAAGTTGGCGTACTGGTCGCAGATGGTGTGTAGGTCGATGTAGGTATTGGGCTGGAAGTGAGTGTTGACGTAGGGGTAAAGGTGGGTGTGGGTGTGAGGGTCGGCGTGTGAGTTGGTGCAGGAGTTGCGGTTGGCGGCACAGCGACATTTTCCTGCACAGGAAACCAGCTCACAAACGCTTGAACTCGATCAGCCACGAACGTGACCGTGCCGTCCGCCAGATTGAGAGCGGACATCTCGGATTCATCATTTATTAGCAGCAGTCGGTTCCCAGTGGGCTCCCATCTAAGCCGCCTCGGTGTTTGTTCGAGAGGGAGTTCGTATAAACGGGTGCTGCGCGCCAGCAGATCGATGACAATGATACCATTTTGCAGCGGGCACACGCCTTCATCGACCAGATAATTACGACATTCAACGTGCATCGCCACTTTGTTGCTATCGGGTGACCAAGTGAAACCAGCAAAGCGATTAGTCAGGCTGTCGAGCTCAGTTGGCAAAAAACTCAAGTTGAGGTATGCTTTACGCTCGATATCGAAGACTGCGATCAATTCGTTATCTGCTTTATTTGCCAGATAGCGCTCATCGTGCGACCACGAAAACATAGTCCCCGCATTCAGCGGTTGATGATGGATTCTTGTTAAATCGCCTTCTAGCACTCCAACGATACTTTCCGCAAACACATCGTATATTACATATTCTACTACGTTGACCTCATTGACCCGACATGGATCGCTGAAACAGCGAAGGTATACAACATAGTTCTCCGACGGCGACACAAGCATTGCAGTATATTCTTCAGGATATTTTTGTGGTGTCCTGTCTAATTCGCTGGGTACGTAGACAATCGACGTCATCTCTCCTGTCACAGCGTTATAGTGATAGCGTAAGGCGGTATCCTGAAAATCGGAATAGATCAGCGTTATGTCATCCGACCAGTAGGTGCCCGCGCACAGGCGGGACGTATCTGCCTGCCAGACGGGGTCTATGGGGATCTGCGCTACAAATTGTGCAGTGGTGATATTGAAAATCTGCATTTGCGCGGGGTCGGTCAGCGGAAAGACGACGCCGTAAGTCAGGTGAGATGAGGCACGCACACATGATTCGTCGTTGTACTGAAATACACTACCTGTTGTATAATCAACAAGTAAGTTTGTGTCTGCCATATCACGGACATAAATCAGCCGTCCAGTTAATTCCTGGGCAGTTGCAATCCATGGTGTTGATAATGCCAGGCACACAATCTGAATGAGAATTTGAGCGAAGATATTGAATGAACGCTTCACGGTTTTAGCCTCCTGTTGCCACACTGCACGGTGATGGTTCTGGATCAGGTTCTGAGAGGTCTGAAAACCATGTCGGATTTCCGATCTGCGCGGCAAGATAGTTGGTTTCAGGATTACCTGTCGCGCTATCGGTGATCACGAACAGGTATTCGTAAGGTCTTTTATCTTGTCTGTTAGGAGCGTCACGATTATCATACCCCTGTCTACGCTCGCAGTAGATCAGGCTGGGATCGTTGCCATCGGCGAAGCGAATGTAGCCTTCTGTACCAAAGTAATAATTGCCCCAGGCAAAAGGGGTTCCCTCTGGTGTTGTTACCGGTGAGTCTAGTCTGTCTCCACGCGGCACGTTATCAACGACATCTTCTTCATCGAATTTTTCGAGAATGCCTGCTAATCTTTCCTGATTGATCCCGTTCTCCAACGCCGTCTGTACCCAGGCATCACTGGTTGATAGCAGGGCAAGCACATCACTGAATGTACATCCAGCGGGACGGAGGCTGCTTCCGACGCAGTAACCGAAGTAGGTATTGGCGGCGGTCGCCGCCAGAAGCTCCGGTGGCGCAGCGCTCTGACCAGGGGTCAGCTCGGCTGCCAGCAGGATACGAATCACGTCGCGTATCGTCAGGTCACGTCCCAATGTGGCGCGAAATGCGAGATACATTTTCGCAGCACAGTATTCTCGTGCCAGAGCATCTCTGCTTCGATTACACACGATGTCGTTCACATTCAGGGATGTAAAGCCTGGCAGCGCCTGGTTAAGGTTGGATGTAAAGGGTTCAGGCGAGTCAAACCGAAGCGGCTGCGTCAGTTCGTCACAGCCCTCGACTCGCCCAGAGGCGACGTAGCGGGGCAAAGGCGGATTACTGGCACCATAACGCAGGTGGTCCGAGATGCGAAACCACCCAAACGAATACGGGGCGTCGGCAACAGTAGGAATGAGATCGTTGGTCAAGGTAAAACTCATGACGCCAACTTCCGTACCTGCTCTCAGAGCTGTGCTGTAATTTTCGGGTGGTCGCACGCCGGGCACCTGTCGGACGTTCAGGTCGATGATCGCGCCTGTGATCTCATTGACAGCCAGCAAAACGGAACCTTCACAGATCGCCGGGATGAATGCACTCGGAAACGACGTTGTTCGCACCACATCGGTCGGATAAAAACTGGACACGATTATTTCCTGGTTCAACAGCGGCAGCAGCCTGGTGCGATTCTGAGCATCCAGAAGATTGTCAGGACTCGTATTCACGATGAACTCGAGTCGCAGTACTGCCGTGCTGTTCGCCAGGACGATGGGTAACAACCATAGTCCTGTTTCAGAGTCAAAGGTGCCGTCCCCTGCAGCAGAAATAAAGAGCAGCTCGTCTGAAAATTTGGCTGTGGCAAAGAGGCTCAAAAGAGGTTGTTGGGACGTATTTTCCAGCACAATCTCGGCAAATATTGTCTCCCCGACGCGCACTGTTTCCGCAACATCGGTATCTTCTGGAGTTCGCCCATCGTATCCGTCATCGGTGCGCGCACCATCGTCATCGAGCAGCACCGCTGACACGGTAACATTTTGCTGCCTGACAATGAGAACAATGAACTGACTTGTTTCCGTTTCCGCCGCTAAAGTATGATCAGGCATAAATTGTAAAGGGGTTTCTCGTGAGGCAAGCTGAACATCGGCATTTACCAAGAAGCTCCCCGCAAACTCTGGCAGCACCACCAACGTCAATTCGACTGTCTCGGTCTCACCCGGCGCCAGCGCGCCAATCTGGTAGTCCAGCCTGATCGTCGTCCCAACTCCTGAATCGATTTCCGGCTCAATCTGGAGCGTGCGACCGCCGAGCGATCTGAAGATCGCCTCAGCCAGGTCGCGGACGAGTTCAAAGAGTGGAAGGGTGTCGTCGCCAGTACTCACTGTTACAGCTGCCAACCCTGGCGGCACCCGCAGCGTCAGCCTGACCGCGCCCTCGGTCGGCGCGCTGCCGATGTTGGTCACGCGCGCCACCACCGGGATGCGCTGCCCGACGTAGAGCGCAGTGGGGTCGATGCCGTCCGCCAATTCAAGGACAAGCCTCAACTGTGGAGCAGGAATCGCCGTCAGGGTTGCAGTGGGAGTCAGGGTTGCAGTGGGAGTCAGGGTTGCAGTAGGGGTGGCTGTCGGAATAATCCAATCGAGGCGTGGTGCCCAGAAATAAGGACTCGCATTGGCAAGCATCGGGACGAGCAGCGCGTTTTGCATGATGTAGACGCCTTGGTTGGGCGGCGGTGCAGCGATGCTGCTGGTATCGACAAGCATCAGCGTGGGATTCTGCAGGCTGGATCCCACCCGTGTCAGGCGGGTGAACAGGAATGCGCTCGCGTCAGATGCCAGCACCGGATCGATGTAATAATAGCTTCCAGCGGCATCGTCCGGCAGACGAAGACAGGTGTTGACCTGAGCGATCAGCGCATTCAAATCGTCCAGGCAAAGCTGCGATGAAGTCGGGCTGCGCGGTCTTCTGGTTTCCACCTGATACAGCACTCGTACCCCGTCGGCGCTATCGACGACATCGAACGCGATTATTTTGCTGATGCCGTTCGGATGTGCATACTGCAATATTTGCAGGCGTGTAGTGACATCGTAGCCGATCAGAGTGGCAAAGGCGGCATTGATGCTGCGATCACCGATGCAGAAAATCGTGTCATCGACCCATTTTAGATTGCGTCCGCACAAACCAAGCGCGCGCCTATTGCGGGTGGTGCGCGCGACGGGATCTATATCGACGATCGATGTGCCCAATCCGACGGTGCCAGTGATGTATGCCAGGCTGCCACCGTCAGGCGACCACACCGGATTGAGATAAGCGGGCGGCTCCGGTGATTGCTGACAAATCGGATCGTAGGGGGTGGGACAGATGAACGGCGCCGCCTCAATCACGGTGAAGAAGGTGGAGTCGTCGCCATTGGCGGCGATGACACAAATACCTGTCAGACCGTTGGCGCGCGTACACTGAAAGGCGAACCAGCGTCCGTCTGCAGACAATACAGGCTGCGACACCAGATACCCGCCCGGCGGTGTGAGCTGATACAGGCTGCCCGTCGAATCGAAAAACTGAAGTGGATTCCCCGGATTGACAGTGTAGCTATAAGAGGAATAGACGAGCGCCTGAGGCGGCGTGAGGTTGGCGCTGAAAAATGCAGCGTAAGCGTTGTTGGGGCTGCCGATGGCAGAGCTTTGTTCAGGATTCGTGGGCGGGGTGGGTACCCATAAGCGCAGATCGTCCATAAAGACATGTGCCGTATCCTGACCGTGCGCGCTGACGCGCACAGTGCCGCTGGCGAACGGTAGTTCGTCTGTATAGATCAGGACAGGCTGACCGTCGAGCCAGACCGCGATCTCCCCGCCGATCGCCGCAAACCGCAGCGCGTACAGGCGCTCTTCAGGGACGATTTGGGTCGATGCGATTAGGATGTCGCTGCGGTAGAGGGTGAGTTGTCCGTTTGCGCGGAAATGCAGCGCATACCCCTCGACTCCTTCCTGTCGTAAACCGATGCGCAGTTCACCCGTCACTACCGCGACCCGCGTCTCGAAAATCACGTCGTCGTAGTTGTCGTAGGTTACTTCGATCGTCTGCTGGTCGGCTGTGAAATTGAGACCATGCCCACTGACGGTGTACAGCAGCCCGACCGGGTCGCCGTACAGGTCTTTGAACAGGTCGCCGCCGCGATCGAAGCTTTGGTCATAGACCAGCGAGACATTCGAGAGCGGTGGATTACCGGCGCCAAGCGAGCTGGCTGTGGTCGGCGCCGGAATCTCGGTCGGCGCGTCGAGCGTGAACGCTGGCGTCAGCGAGGCGGTCGGCGTGATCAATGGCAGATCGGTCGGAATCTCGGTCGGCGTGGACAGGGTATCCAGCGGCGCGGGGGTCAGCGACGGGTACGGCGTCTCGGTTGCGACTTCAGTTATTGGGGGGGGGTAATAATATCGTTTAGCGTAGCAGTTGGTTCAGTGATTTCCTGTGCGGCACTGCTCACGAACGCCAGCAGCGCGAATCCGATCAGCAGGGCAGCGTAGGACAGCGACGATCGACGCATGACAGATTCCCCATGAAGCTGATGCAAAAATCAGACATCCCGATACACGAACAGCATAACGCGCCTGACGGTGTGGCGCAAGGGGTCTGGCGGGTTTGGCATCCCAGACCCCTGCTGCGGGCATGAACGCGCTATAATTGACGCTCTGATGCGGACTGCATGGCAAAGTGAAACGACACGATGGGCGCAGCCTATGAGGATTACCTGGCAGAAGTATTGATCGATGAGGCGACGCTGCGGCGGCGGGTCGGAGAACTGGGTGCGGCGATCTCGCGCGATTATCACGGCGCGCGCAATCTGGTATTCGTCTGCATCCTGCGCGGTGGAGTCATCTTTCTGACCGATCTGATCCGTCAGATCGATGTGCCGCACGAGATCGACTTCATGTCGGTCTCCAGCTACCACCGGGGTGGGCGCCATTCGTCCGGGATGGTGCGGATCGACATGGATTTGCGCGATCAGATCATGGGCAAGCATGTCGTGATCGTCGAGGACATCATCGACAGCGGTCACACGCTGCGCTTCGTCATCGACGTATTGAGCGCGCGCCAGCCCGCCAGCCTGCGCCTGTGCGCGCTGCTCGACAAGCCGTCGCGCCGCAGCGTGCCGATCACCATCGACTACACCGGGTTCATCATCGAGGACAAATTCGTCTTTGGCTATGGCATGGACCTGGACGAAAAGTTTCGCAACATGCCGTTCATCGGCGTGGCAAAACTGCATGACACCGAGTAGAAAAGAGGGTGGATGAATTCAATCGTGCTGTCCTGGACGGATGCCGTTCTCGATCTGGCAGAGGCGCTGGCGGAAATGCCGGAACAGGCGTATCTGGTCGGCGGGGCGGTGCGCGATGCGATCCTGCGTCGGAACAATACCGATCTCGACATCGTGACACCGCAAAATGGTATCCGGCTGGCGCGACGGATCGCCAATGCTTTCCAGGGTGATTTTTACCCGCTCGATGAGACGCGCGATCTCGGACGCGCGATCATTCCGCGCGAGGGCGGTCGGCTGATCATCGACGTATCCGGGCTGCGCGCGGGTGACCTCACGGGCGATCTGGCTGACCGCGATTTTACCGTCAACGCCATGGCGGTCGATCTGACGGGTGATGTGAGCATGCTGATCGACCCGCTCGGTGGAGCGGGTGACCTGATCGCCAAACGGCTGCGGCGATGCAGCCCCGATGCGCTGGCGAACGATCCGGTACGGGTGCTGCGTGCCGTGCGCCAGAGCGTACAATTCGGTCTGCATATCGACCGCGAGACACTGCGCGACATGAAGATGACCGTCACGCGCCTGAGCGAGGTGTCGCCAGAGCGCATGCGCGACGAGCTGATCAAGCTGCTGTCATTGGATCGGGTGCAGGTCGCCATTCGTATCGCGGACGCGATCGGCGCGTTGGAGGTGGTGCTGCCAGAGCTGACGCCGTTGCACGGGCTGCCCCAGGCACCGCCGCATGTGCATGACGGCTGGACGCACTCGCTGGCAGTCGTCGAGGCGCTCAACGACATCGTGCATACAGTCAGCCACAAGCGCACCGACGACTCTGCGGCGCAGTTCAATCTGGGCATGGTCGTCATCGCCTTCGATCGCTTTCGCCCCGCGCTGCAGGCGCATCTGGAGCGCACCGGGACCGATGAGCGTCCGCGCCGCGCTCTGCTGATGCTGGCGGCGCTGCTGCACGACACTGGCAAGGGGTTGGTCGCGCGCGAGCTGGATGCAGCGGGCTATTTGCGCTACACCGCGCATGAGGCGATCGGCGCGGATGCGCTGGCTGCACGACTGCTGGCGCTGCGTCTCAGCAACAACGAGCGTAAATATGTGACCAGTCTCGTCCGCCAGCACATGGATCAGACTGTGTGGCAGGATGCCCTCGCGCCTCTCGATATTTATCGTTTCTGGCGCATGATGGGCGAGGACGGCATCGATCTGATCCTGCTCAGTCTGGCGGATTATCTCGGCGTGGTCGGACACACCTACAATCAGGCGGTGTGGCTGAAATTGATCGAGAAGGCGCAAATACTGCTCGACGGCTATTTCAATCAGCGCGATCGCCTGATCGATCCCCCGGCGTTGCTCGATGGTGAGGTTCTTATGCAGCACTTTGGTTTGAAACCGAGTCCGATCGTGGGCGGGATGCTGGAAGCGATTCGTCAATCACAGGTTGAAGGCAGCGTCACGAACTTCCATCAGGCAATCGCCCTAGCCGGGCGTATGCTCAGATTTCGCTAATGACCTGCTTGTGATCCGGCGTCGCCTGATCACAGATAGTCGCGTACGTCGAACAAGCGCAGCGCGGCATCGTCTTCCGGGACTTCAAAATGGGCGCTCATCAGGGCAGGCTTGCGCGCGTCGGGTTGCAATTCCTGAATCATCGACGCGGGCATCATGATGGTGCGCGCGAACCGCTGAAATACCTCGTCCGAGTCGATGGCGTCGAAGGTGTTCAAGCCGCGCGCGATCCCCCAGGGACTGGTGGCGATCGTGCGCGCCAGGAAACGCGCCAGCGACATTCTGGGCGAGAATGGCACATCGACCTTGAAGAAACTGAGTGAAATATTCGAGGGATCGATGTCTCCCCACATGCCCGCCGCTGGTGCCTGCAGCATCCGTTCCAGCGGGATCGGTGGCGCCGTGATGGCGTAAAGGATCATCAATTCGGATACGATCTTTTCCAGCTTAACCGAGGTGTCATTCATGAGATCGGGTGAGTGTGTCCAGTTGAAAAACCACAGAACCGTATTGCCATAGGCGCGCGTATCGGTCACGACGAAATTTTTCAATGTCACGTTGGCGCGTTCCAACGGGTCGATCTGGACGACGATCTGTCCTGTGGGATGCACCCACTGGGGCAGGGCGTCGATGAGCTGAAGCGCGTCCGACCACAGACTCTTGTACTGCGGCGGTGCAATATAGAGGATGTCGTAGCGGCGATCGGGCTGACCACGCAAAAATGTGAACGCATCCTGACGACGCACGACCGCACGCTCGCCAAGTCGCGTCAAGATCAGATTTTCCTGAATCGTGCGTATTGCCTTGCTGTCGATGTCGATCAGGGTCGCAAATGCTGCGCCTCGACTCAGCGCCTCGATCGCCACGCTCCCGGTGCCGGCAAACAGATCGAGAAAATTGCTGTCGATCACGGCGCGTCCCAGAATGTTGAACAGCGATTCTTTGACGCGATCCATGATCGGACGTGTGCCATCGCCTGGCACCAGCTTGAGTCGCGTGCCTTTGGCGCTGCCGGAGATCACACGCAGACTCACAGGCTTTCCACCGCTTGCCGCACCGCACGTAAATTGGACTGGGGCGTGGTGATCAACGCCGCTCCACCCGCGCCCAGGATCAGCCGTCTGCCATTCGCCGCCGCGATCGCTTCACGCGCTGCCTGCCGAATGGTCGAGGGTGTACCGTTGTGCAAATGCGAGTCGCGGGTCAGACCGCCGCACACCGCGCCTCCGAACAAGGTCTTTCCCATCGCCAGCCCATATTCGCTCTCCTGATCGCGCCAGTTGAGTACGTGTGCGGACAAGCCGTCGATGGTGTTGAGCATGGGAGACAGTCCGGTGAGATGCACCATGTTCAACCACCATTTCGCCGTCAGGGTGGACAGGATGCGTTGATCGTCGGGCAGTCCAGACTGTATGTATTCCGCCTCGGAGATCAGCGCGTGATCCGCGTAGCTCACATTGTAGAAAATGCCCGCGATCGGCAGCCGCTTGAGCGCGTCGATGAAGCGCAGCGTTGTCTCGGTGAGCGCATTCAAGCCCGTGCGCAGTCGATCGGGCTGGGTGCGCATATGGGCGATCAGGCGATCATGTCCCGCGATCAGCGCGCCCTGACTCAAGGGACTGAGGATCGTCTGCACAATCGGCACCTCGTCACCGAGCGCATCGCAGATCGAGCGCAGCGCGTCGAGCTGGCGTCCGAGCGCGCCGCGTGTCGGGTCGAGTGGACGGAGAGCCGTCCAGTCCAGCGACCGCTCGATCGCTGCTTTGCTGAGTGACCGCGTCCCGTCGATCGCGCCGATCCACGCATCCTGCACGCCGTAATCGACGACCGCAAAAGTATTTGCCGGAGTGACATTTACAAAATCCCAATCGTACATATTTTGGAAGGTGACCACCGCCGCTGCGAAATCACTGGCGCGCTGGTCGTCACCGGGAAAATGACGCCACAATGCCGCCGGGATACGGTCGGTTGCGTCACCTGCTAGGGTGTGCTCTAGACGTTCGCGCTTGTTCATGGCTGTACGGCGTTCGTCGGACGCGGGAAAAGCAATGAAGTCGCTGTCAGGATCGTGGTGGGGTGAGCTCAGCGATGCGCTGATCGACCATTCGCTGCATGATCTCCATACGATCGCTCTTAGGATTCTCGGCAAATGCGCGCGCGACCAGGGTGCGACAGCGATGGAATTCCTCTACTGCTGTCCCTCGGTTGCCTTGTGCGCGCCGCACCAGACCCAATCCGTAATGCGCATCGATACTATCACTTTGACGGCTGACGATCGACTCGAATGCCGTTCCTGCCGCGTCGAATTGACCTTTGCGAAACGCGATCCAGGCTTGACCGATCGCGTCAACCGTTTCTTTGCTTTCCATTATGTTCGCTTTCTGAACGTAAGCGCCATTTCAGCACGATATTGTAGCGCGGGCGGGATAAAAATAACAACATCCGCTGCACAGTGAAATAATGGGATCAGCGTCATGGGTCATGCTCACGAATCTGTGACCACGATCGCTGTCGGCAGCGCGATCACGGAACCAAGCGCTGTCCCATTGGCGGCAAAAAAACTGACCGTCTCGCGCGTTTCGCAGTCGCTGCGACAGGTAAAGGCGGTGACGACAATTTCATATTGACCAGGCGTCAGGCTCGATGGGACGGCGATGCGCCACAGATCACGGGCATAACGGCGCGGCTGCCAGCGGCTGGTGGGCAGGTCGCCAGGGTGACGCACGACCGACAGCGTATCCAGTCGCCCTGTACTCCGATCGCGCAGGGCGAGCTGTACGCGATACAGGGCGTCGAGCGGGTGCAGCGTGCGCCAATACAGTGTGATATTCAGCTCGTCTCCGGGGCTGACCGATGACCTATAGGGATCGACGCCGATCAATTCCAGTCCGACATCGGAACGAATATCCAGTGATTGACTGTGCGCCAGCCCAATACCCGCCTCAGGACGCCAACCGAATACGCGCGCCGCGTCTGGCGTCAGATAAGGCAGCGCCAGCAGACCGATCATGCCAAGCAGCAGCACCCCGAATAGCCGTGTCTCCGATCGACTGAGCAGATCGAAATCCGCCTCGAGGGTGGACACACGCTGCTGCCGGCGTCTAAAGGTCAGCGCGATGCAGCCGAGTCCGCCCGCAATGCTCACCAACCATCCCGCAGTGCGCACAGGGGTAGCACGCTGTGCGATGACGAGTTCGCCGCGCGTATTCTCAGGCAGGCGAATTGTCAACAACGGATCGTCGGTGGAGTCGAGTGTGACTGCCTCGCCGCTCAATTCGGCTGTCCAGCCTGGGAAGTTCGCCGTCAGGATGTGGATGGTCGTGGCACTTTGCGTCTCTACCTGCATCCGCAGCAGATGGGCGTAAGTGTCGATCATGCCCAACCGGGCACTGCCCGCTACCGTCACTGCTTTTATCGGTGCGCCCACGAGATAGCTGCGAATCAGTGCTGCGTCCTGGGCGAACGATGCTGGAATGGTCGCAGGGACGGATTGACCGAGCGCGACTGTCGCTGATCCATAGCCTTGTTGCTCGAAAGCGACCTGTGCAGACGCGGAAAAGTCGCGCTGACCGCGATCGATCAGCCCGCTGCGCGCTGACATCCAGGGCTGCATCACGCTGCCCACGCCGAGCGCGCACAGCGCAACAGGCAGCAGGCGACCGAGTGAGGCAGGCAGATGCGATCGCAGCAGCAGCGGTGCGGTGGCGGTCGCGGCGAGACCGAGCGCCAACGGCACCAACAGCCAGATCGCGCCCGGCTGCATGAGGATACCGAAGGTCATTACCCCGTTTGCCGCCGCCATCAGCAGCAAAAAACGACGGGTTTGTCCGTCGATGCGCCAGGTGATTACCAGTCCAATCGCCGACACGAGCAGCGGAACGGTGCCGAGCGTGACTGGCAGCTGAGGCATCATTGCGGCGGGATCGTGACCCGATGGCAGCGCAAACAACCCCGGCAGTGCCGCAGCGATGTACGGCTGATTGTCCGGCAGCAGCCAGAAAATCTGCGCTGCCTCGACGAGCGCGGGCAGCCAGAAGCAGGCGGCGATCGCGGTGCCACACAGCACCGCGCCGATCCAATGCAGCCACAGACGTGGGCGGCGTCTGGGATGCGTCAGCAGCAGCACCCATGCTGCCGCCCCGCCCAGCGCCGCACAGCGCGGGTCGGTCAGCCAGAGCGCGGCAAGGGTGAGCGTAGGAAACAGGATGTCAATCGCGTCGTCATGCTGGCGCAGTCGATCGGCGCCCCATAACAGCAGGGGCAGCAGCGCCGCGCTGATCATGAGTGTCAAGTCACCCAGAATGTGTGGGATCGCATAGCCAATGAAGGGGTTGAAGAGATATAGTAAACTGGCGGTCAGCCCAGCGGTAGCATCGAATCGCCGGGCGACCCAGCTGTAGACCGCGACCGCCGACAGACACAGCGATGCCACAAACGCCAGCGTGACCGTAACCGCTGGATCGGCAATCAGCGTGAGATCGAGCAGACCCGTCACCATCCCAGGCAGGGGCGCGGTGAAGTGCGGAATTGGCGCGCCGTAACCGCCAAGTGCTTCATCCGTCCAGCGCGGATAAATCTGTCCTTCACGCAGTGATGCCGCGATGTCGGCGGCGCGAAATGCATAGCGCTCGAAACTGGTGCCAATCGGCGTGCCCGGATCGAGTATGAACGCGGATGCTGCCGCCAGTGCGAATATCAGCACGATCAGAATTCCCCAGTCGGTGCCGCGCATCGCACGCCGCATCCAAACGGGCAGGGTAGGATTTTGTGTGGGGGTGTCACCAACGGTTCGAGTCGCCATAGCTTATATTGTCGCATAGGCTCGCTTGATCTGGAAATGGGACGATGTTATTCTTTGCCGTCATGATCACCATCCGTGCAATGCACATCGACGACCTGCCAGTGCTTTACCCATTGTGGCAAGAACAGGTGAACCTGCTGGCACAAGCCGAGTCGCGCCCGACGGTTGCACAACCGTCTGCGTGGACGACGGCGATGACGAGCTGTCTGGAAAATCCGCGTGCGGTCTGCCTTACGGCAGTCGACCCCAGCGACGACAGCGTTCCTGGTTATTTGTTGGGTTGGGAAGGGATGATCGGGTTGCTGCCGGGTCAGGACTCTCGCCTCGGCGTGATCAGCGAGCTCGTGATCGAAATGCACCGCTATCGCGGTGGTTTGGCGCGGGCGCTGGTCGAGGCGGCGCGGGAGGCATTTGCCCAGCGCGGGATCGCCCGGCTGGTGGCGCTCAGTCCGCGCCACGCGGTGATCAGTCAGGCTTTCTGGCGTTCGCTCGGCGGCACGACCGGCTTCGACGGTTTTTTGCTCCCGTGAATAGATCGCATCATGCCGGATCGACCGGGATCCAATGTCAGTGAATCACGGTTTTCTTTGCGGACGCATCGGTATGCGTCCCAACAGGCGTGCTGAGTCCGTGATTCGCCGAATTTACTTCTGCTCCGTAATTCGCACATGATTATAACTATGAAAGAGAGCCAGGCTTGAACCAGCGCATCATTGTGCGGATAGCGGCGCGTCCCGATCTGGACGCGATCGCCCGTTTGTGGCTTGGCTTGGTCGATTATCATCAACAGCTCGATCCACGTCTGCCGCCCGCCGCACCGGACGGTGCGCGACGCTATGCCGCCCGCATTGAGGATCGTCTCGATGATTCGTCGATGCGCGTCCTGGTGGCTGAACGGGACGGTCGGATTGTCGGCTACGTCCTGGCGATGGTGGTCGATCTGATGAGCGATCTCTTCGTGCATGAGACATGTGGCTTTGTCGCGGACATTTACGTAGCGAGCGAGGCACGGCGCGATGGGGTCGGTCGGGCACTGGTCGATCAGCTGCTGCTTTGGTTTTACGATCAGGGAATCGAGTATTATGAATGGCATGTCGCGGCGCACAATCGGGCGGGGCAAGCCTTTTGGCAGGCGGTCGGCGGTCAACCCGTGCTGATACGGATGCGCAGCGGTGTCTCGTCGGCACCGTCGGACGACGTGAATCAGGAGTTGTCGTGATCGAACGTACACTGAGTCAGTTCAGTCTTTTTCTGGGACCAGCACGGCTGCGCGCATTATTTTTGCTGATTGGCGTGACGGGCTTGTTCAGCCTGATCCTGAATGCGGTCGAGGGCGAATGGGTCATCCCGGTGCAGACCCTGCTGGTGATCGCGGCGATAGCCGGCAGCCTGATCGTGATTTTGGGTAAGCTGGATGCCGTCGATCGCGGACGCTGGCTGGCGATCCTGCTGCCGTCGTTTGGGGCGCTGCTGCTGGGTGTGCTGGTCGTGCCACAGTTCATGCTGCCGCTGGCGGGCGCGGCGATCGGCTGGATCATCGCTGGAATGCTGATGTTCCGTTCGCGGATGCCGATGAATTATCGTCAGGCGGTGCGTCACCTGCGCAAAAATGAATACAGTGAAGCTGTCAAGGTCATGGACGAGGTGATCAAAGACGAGCCAGACAAGCCAGAACACTACCGCTTTCGCGCTGAAGTACTGCGCGTGTGGGGCAAGCTGGATCGTGCCAAACGTGATTATCGGCGCATGACCGAGATAGCTCCGGACTCGGCGGTCGCCTTCAACGGGTTGGCGGAGGTATGTCTGCAAGCGGGTGATCTGCGGGAAGCACTGACGGCTGCACAGCGCGCTGCCGTCCTCGCGCCCGATGAATGGGTGGCGATGTACAATCTGGGCATGATCGAAGACCGACTCGCCTACGCCGATGAGACAGTCACACACCTGCAAAATGCGCTGGCGCTCAAAGTGCCCGACGCCCGCCACCGCCTGCTGATTCAGGTTCTTCTCGCGCGTGCCTTTGCGCGTCTGGGACGCCCCGACGAGGCGCGCGGCGCGGTGACAGAATTGAAAAAACTGCGTACAGGTCTCGATGAATGGGATACCATCCTCAAAAGCGAACAGGCGGAGACACTGCGGGCTGCGATTGGCGCTGATGTCGAGGACGCGCGGGCGCTGATCTCGGACGGGCTCGATCCGATGCAGTTGACGCTCACGCCGACGGAACAGCGCTGACCGATGATCCAAAACCGCCGCTGGCTGACGCTGACCTATCTGACATTTTTACTCGGCTTCGCGGGTATCGCTGTCTTCGTCGCGGCGATCACAGCGGAAGTGATCACGCGCGAGCAGGGTCGGGAGTCGACACTGGTAGTGGTGGCATTTGTGGGATTGTGCTTCGCGGGGTTAGTCTTCCTGGGATGGTTCGCGCTGGTCGGCGTGCTGCTGGCACGGCAGACACGCCAGCTAGGATCAGGCTATGGGGATGCTTACAGACTGATCGAGGCGTTTCGCTTTCGTGAGGCGATCCCGCTGCTGGAGCGATCGATCCGTGAAGGCAAAGAGACCTCCGAGGTGCTGATGCTGCTGACGACCGCCTACGCCTATGCCGGACAGCTGGCACAGGCGCAGGCTGCGGCAGACCGCGCGGTACAGCTCTACCCCGATGATCCGACCGCCTATATCACGCTGGCAAACGGGTATCGTTTACAGGCGGCATACGACGAAGCGGTCTCCACCCTGAATCAGGCGGCACGATTGTCGCCCGATCAACCTACAATCTGGGCGGAGCTGGGATTCACACAGCGTCTCAGCGGTGACGAGACGAACGCCATCGCCTCGTTTGAGCGGGCGGCACTGCACGCGATGCCCGCACCCTACGCGGTGCGCGTCTTTTATCATCTGGTCGCTCATTATCAGGCGCAGTCTGATGTGAAGAGAGCGGTACATGCGACCGCGCGCATGATGAGTGCCCGTGATGGTCTCGTGGTGTGGAAGACTGTCCTCAAAGCGTTGAACGGCACTGCCTACGGACAAGCGCTCCGCTACGAACTCAGCGCGATCGAGGCGGCAATCCATGATGCGGATGCAGGGAACCTGGGTTAAGATCGCATCCGCGCTACGACATCGAACGAGAGGATACCCCCTGATGGTGTGGTTCATGCGCAATTTTCCGCGCGATTTTCGTTCCTGGGATGGCTTGAGCCGGAGTGTGTTTGTGCTGGCGCTGCTGCTGCTGCTGGTCGCGGTGGTGGCTTTCCTGTTCGCGCCCGATGCTGTCCGTCCGCTGATCCTGGTCGGCGTGGTGGCGCTGGTGATCACGATCCAGGGCATCGTTTTGTTCGGCAATCGCGGGATGAAGACCACCTTTGCCGCAGCGCAAAGGCTCTATCTGGCGGGGGACTTTGAGGGTGTACGCGAGCTGCTGCTGCGCGCTGATCATGAAGGGCGCTCCAGCTTTCGCAGTCTGACGCTGCTTGGCAACACCTACCGTCAACTAGGCGATCTCGATGATAGTGAGGTGGTTTTGTCCGAAGCTCTGCACAAAGCGCCCAATCATCATTTCCCACTGTATGGTTTTGGACGTACACTGTTGGCAAAAGGCGACTTTGCGGGCGCGTCCACGACCATTCGGCGCGCGGTCGAGGCAGGGGCGCCGCCGGTCGTATTGGCAGATTTAGGTGAGGCGTACTTCTTCAACGACGAGCCGGACGCCGCACGCAATGCACTGGTTTCGGCAGCCGATCAGGATGCGGTCATGAAAATGCCACATCGTGCTTTAATGACCGGGTATTTACTCCATCTATTGGGACAGGGCGCTATGCCGTCGAGCGCTGCGATTCGTGACGGACTCCCGTACTGGCAGGTCAGCGCGGCACGATACGCGCACACGCCTTACGGCGATCGTGTGTCGCTGGTGGTCGAGACGCTGGAACACCAGCTGTAACAGGTTTGGGATGACCTTCATCGGTCGAGCAACCAGATTCAAGAAGCGCGTCAATTACGAGGAGAGAAATTATGGCAGCGGTGGAAGCCAGAAGAAGAAGAAGCGGCAGCAGCGGCAGTATCTCGATCTTTCGGATCGCGCTGATCATCGGTGTCGTTGGATTGGTGATCGTGGTGGCATGGCTCATCTGGTTCATCGTTTTCGATCAGGCATCGCGGCGTGTGCCGTTTGAGATCTCGGTCTATCCGGATTCCGAATTCTGGGGTGAGAGCAATGTACAGGTGGGCTCGCGCAACTTGTTTTATCGCACCACTGACAGCCCGGAAATCGTGGTGAATTTTTACCAGGATAAGCTGAACGAGCATTATGGCGATCGTGAGCAATTCTGTGTCCGTATGCCCTCTGAAGGCAACATGCCGGGCGCGGAAGCAGACCTGTCCCAACTGCTGTACCAGTTCAAATGTGTCTTCGATCGATCCGGATTCAATGCGACCCAGTTCACTCAGGTCTTGATCCATCCAGGTCGCTACAACGCCGATCCATTTCTGAACGCCGAAGGTTTGACGGTCATCAAATATGAACAACAATGGCAGCCCTGATCCGGGTGGCATGTTAGTAGCAACGTCTGGCACCACCGAGGGCGGCACGCCGCGAACGCGACGATCCACTGTCCTGCTGATCGTACTCGCGCTCGCTGTGCTGCTGGCGCTGTATATCGGATCAAACGTGTTAGGTGTGTTGTACGGCATGGTGGCGCCGCCGCTGCCGCCCGCACTCTCTGACCTGACACAAATCAGCTACGAAAACGCCGCTTACGGTGTGGATAGCTGGCTCTACAGCACACCGCGCGCGGCGTGCGATGTCGCGGCTGATTATGCCCGTCTCGGGGTATGTCAGCTGGCACCGTTGCAGTGCGGTGACCTGCGCGAAGTGCCTAATCCTGATATCACACGCCAGGTCGCGGCGCTCTGCTCCGGCGAACAAGCCTTCTCGATTTTTACCATGCAGTGGTCGGCGCGTATCTTCAGCAAGCTTGACGAAACCACCGAGATCGAGATGGCACGCGAAGTCTTTTGGATCGGCACTGGCAAAGAGTGATCGCGTTGTAGGCGTCGATCCCCCTACCGAAATCATCACCATACAGCGATAATGGTGGAATCGATCCCGCGCAATGTCCGCAGTCCGCTCGACGGCTGCGGCGGCATGGAAGGCGCTCATGTTCAAAGCAGTCAGTCCGAAAGTGGATGTACCTAAAGTCGAACGCGAACAGCTCGATTTTTGGCGCAACAATCGTATCTTTCAGCGTTCGCTGGAAGAACGCGAGGGCGCGCCGCGCTATGTCACCTACGAGGGTCCGCCGACGGTCAACGGTATCCCCGGCGTGCATCATGTGCTGGCGCGGGCGTTCAAAGACCTGTTTCCACGTTACAAGACGATGCAGGGTTTCTACGCCTTGCGCAAAGGCGGCTGGGATACACATGGTCTGGCGGTCGAAATCGCCATGGAAAAGGAACTCGGTTTCACACACAAGCGTCAGATCGAGGAGTACGGTATCGCTGCTTTCAACGAGCGCTGCCGCGCCAAGGTGATGAGCAACATCGCCAATTGGGAGCGCTTCACCGAGCGGATGGGCTACTGGACCGATCTCGATAATGCCTATGTCACCTTCACCAACGACTACGTAGAGAGCGTTTGGTGGATCCTCAAGCAGTTCTGGGAAAAAGACCTGCTCTACAAAGGGCTGAAGGTCGTCCCATACTGTGCGCGCTGTGGCACGCCCTTGAGCAGCCACGAGGTGGCGCTGGGCTATAAAGAGGTCAAAGACCCAAGTGTGTTCGTGCGCTTCCCACTGCGTGATCGACCAGGAACCTATTTCCTGGTGTGGACGACCACCCCTTGGACGCTGCCCGCCAATGTCGCACTGGCGATCGGTCCCGACATCGATTATGTCGAGGTGGAAGGGGCGATCCCCGACGGTGACGGTACGGAACGGTTGATCCTGGCGGCGGCGCTGAAAGACAAGGCACTCAAAGAGCCTGAAAATTACACGGTCGTCAGGCAGCTCAAGGGACGTGATTTGCTTGATATGCGTTACAGCCCGCTGTATACCTTCCTGCCCGTCGAGGACAACTATGCCTACGTGATCGAGGGCGATTTTGTCAGTACGGGCGACGGCACGGGGATCGTGCATATCGCGCCGGCGTTCGGTATCGACGACATGGCGGTGGCGAGCGTCAACAAGCTGCCTGTGTTGCAAACGGTCGGCGCCGATGGGCGTTTCATCGACGAGGTGACCGAGTTTCGCGGCATGTGGGTCAAGGATGCTGACCCGGAGATCACGCGCGATCTGCGAAAGCGCGGGCTGCTGTATAAGAGTGAAAAGATCACCCATACCTATCCATTCTGCTGGCGCGATGAGACGCCGCTGCTGTATATGGCGCGCGATTCGTGGTTCATCCGCACGACGGAATACCGCGATCGTATGATCGAGAACAACGCGCAGATCAACTGGGTGCCGGAACATGTGCGCGAGGGGCGCTTTGGCAATTGGCTGACCGAGCTGAAAGACTGGGCACTCGGACGCGAACGATATTGGGGGACGACGCTGCCCGTCTGGATCGACGATCAGAACGGCGACATGATCTGCGTCGGTGGACGCGCGGAACTGGCTGCGTTGGTCGGACGCGACCTGACCGACCTCGATCTGCACCGTCCTTATGTGGACGAGATCACCTTTCCCAATCCTAAAGGCACGGGGGGCACCATGCGCCGCGTCCCGGAGGTGATCGATGTCTGGTTCGACAGCGGCGCCATGCCGGTCGCGCAGTGGGGCTATCCCGCCCACAATGTCGAGCTGTTCAAGGAGCAGTTTCCAGCGGATTACATCTGCGAGGCAGTCGATCAGACGCGCGGATGGTTCTACACGCTGCATTCCATCAGCTCGATGCTGTTCGAGGCGCCTGCCTACAAGAATGTGATTTGTCTCGGCTTGCTGCTGGACGGTAACGGTCAGAAGATGTCCAAAAGCAAGGGCAACGCGGTCGATCCCTGGGAAGTGATGAATACGCAGGGTTCGGACGCGATGCGCTGGTATATGTACACCTCCGGTCCGCCCGGCGAACCGCGCCGCTTCTCGGCTGAACTGGTCGGTGAGACGCTGAGTAAGGTGTGGCTGACACTGTGGAACACCTATTCGTTCTTCATCACCTATGCCAATATCGATGGCTGGACGCCGACCAGCGTCGCCCCGCCTGTCGCTGAACGTGATGCGCTCGATCGCTTCGTGATCGCGGAATTGCACGGCTTGGTCAAGGATGTCACGATCGCGCTGGACTCCTACGATGTGCCGGGGGCGACCCGTCCGGTATCGGCGTTCATCGAGATGTTGAGTAACTGGTATGTCCGCCTCAGCCGCCGCCGTTTCTGGAAGAGCGAAAACGATTCCGACAAGGCGGGCGCCTATGCTACCCTCTACGAATGCCTCGTCACGCTGTCGAAACTGGTCGCGCCCGCGATGCCTTTTATCAGTGAGGCGCTCTATCGCAATCTGGTCGCAGAAGCCGACAGCAGCGCGCCTGACAGTGTGCATCTGGCGACCTGGCCCACCTATGATGCCGCGCTGATCGATCAAACGCTGATCGACGAGATGCGGCTGGTGCAGCGGTTAGTCAGTCTCGGACGCGCTGCCCGTGAGATGGTCGGGATCGGCGTGCGCCAGCCGTTGGCACGCGCGCGCTTTGCCGCCCCCAGCGCGCGCGAGTCCGAGGTGGTGACGCGACTGGCGGGGTTGATCGCGGGTGAGCTGAACGTGAAAGCCGTTGAACTCCTGGATGGCACCGGGGACGCGATCACCTATCGCCTGAATCCGCTTCCGAGCGTACTGGGCAAGAAATTCGGCAAAGACTTCCCGCGCGTGCAAAAAGCGCTGCGCGAAGGGGCGCCGGAAGATGTGCGCGCGTGGGCGGAGGCGCTGCTGCGCGGTGAGTCGATCCGCGTCACGCTCGATGGACAGTCATATGAAGCGGCGCCGTCGGAAGTCGAGGTCAAGCGCGACGCGGCGTCAGGCTATGCCGTCGCTGAAGATGACGGTTATCTCGCCGCGCTGGAAACCACCCTGACCGAGGCGTTGATCCTCGAAGGGCTGGCGCGTGAAGTGGTGCGGCGCGTGCAGGCGCTGCGCAAAGAAGCTGATTTTGTCGTCAGCGACTCGATCATCCTGCATTATGACGCCAGCGATCGACTGGCATCGGCGATCGAACGCTTTAAAGACACGATCGCCGGAGAAACTCTGGCGAAGCGGATCGAGCGGGGTGTGTCGCAAAATGGGGTGGAAGGTGCGTTTGCCGCGTCGTTCATACCCGATGCCGACCCCAGGCTGGACAGCTCGATCGACGGCGAGACGCTGCATTTGCGGGTCATGCGCGCCTGATATCAGCTAGTCAAAATGAATAAAAGCGACGAGCGTAAGGGTGTCCGCAGGGACACCCTTACGTCTTTTTTAGTGAGAGTAACCAAAATCATGCGCATTCGTTTGTCAAAGTCGATAGAAAACGTGGCGGCATTGGTCATTATAATCAAAAGCTATGCATGAGGACGAGCGCATCATAGGTGATCATTGCCATGACGGAGAACAACAGCGCATCGCTGCAAGCGCTTTTGCAATACGCGCTCCCCTTTGGAACACAGTTGATGGCGGGCAACCCTGACGCGGTGATCACCTGGTCGCTGATGGTGCAGGTGCAGCCGCCCGCGTTTCCCGATGTCTACGGCGGTGAGCTGGCGTTGGTGTCGCTGGACGTGCTGCGATCGTATGACAGCCGCCTGACGCTGGCGGATGTGGTGCGCCAGCTCGCCAGCGCGGGAGTCGCTGCCATTGCCGCCAAAGAGGATATCTCGCAGAGCGCGATCACGGCGGCGGCGGAGAGCAATGTCGCGCTGTTGGCGCTGCCCGCTGACAGCAGCCTGCCCCGGATCGAGCGCGCGGTCAACACGCTGATCGTCAATCAGAGCGCTCAGATTACCCAGCGCGCCCTGGAAATTCAGCGTCAGCTCACCCGACTCGCCGCTGAAAACCGCGATCTGAACAGCTTACTCAGTCTGATCGCCCGTGTGACCGCCAAACCGGTCGTCATTCACGACGACGCGGGCGTGCTGATGGCACAGGTCTATCCCAATGTCGCGCGCCGCGCCGGGGGTGGCTCTGGACGCAGCCTGCTGCAAAGCCTGCCCTATGGTGCCTTTCAAAACTGGCTCAACCGCGATGCGCCGCACATCGAGGGCGCAATCGTGCGCAGTCCGCTCGGTTTCACGACGGTGCTGCGGGTCGAGAAGCGAATCGCGGGCTATCTGTCGTTGGTCGATACCCATGAGCAGTTGGACGAATTCGATCGCATGATCCTCAGCTATGGCGCCGATGTGTGCGCCGTCGAGCTTGCCAAGACGCGCGCGATCGCCTTTGCGGTCGAGCAGGCGCGGGGCGACTGGGTGCAGATGTGGTTGAGCGGTACCTCCGCCGACGACGATATGCTGATGGCGCGCGCACAGCAGGGCGGTTTCGACACCGACTCGCTCTACATGGTCGCGGTCTACCGCGCGACCAGCAGCGGCGGTGTCGGTCTGCCGCTCGATGCCCTTATCCCACTGGTGCGCGACGAACTGACCCGCCGTCAGAGCGCGGGTGCTGTCGGACAGTATGTCGATATGATCGTCGCGCTCTATCCGCTGGACAATCTGGCAGCCTCACCGCGCGTGCGCCGCGTGATCGACGAGGTGCGGGCACAGCTCGCCAGTCGCACGCCGAGCGGACGGGTCGCCGCCGGGATCAGCCGTCCGGTGCAGGGCTTGCGCGCGCTGCGGGATGCCCATCGGGAGGCAAAAGACGCGGTGAGCATCGCCAACGAGATCGGGGATCGCGAGCAATCGACATTTTACGGTGACCTCAAACTGTATCAACTGTTGCTCTCGCTCAAGGATCGTAATCTGGAGCAGATGCGCCGTTTCTACGAAGACACGCTCGCCCCGTTGGTGGAACATGACGGACGTAAGCAGGGCGATCTGATCCGCACGCTCAACGGGTTTTTCAATGCCAATGGCAATCTGGCAAAGGCAGCCAGCGACCTCGATGTGCATCGCAATACGCTGGTGTATCGGCTGGAACGCATCAGCGAACTGACGGGTTTGAACCTGGAAGATGCCGATAACAGACTAATCCTCCATATCGCTTTGAAGATTCAGCGCGTTTTGGCGACCCTCCCAGGAAAGTGATCGTATGAATCTTCAAAGACTGGTGAAATTCCATGTCACAATGTTAAAAATGCGTGGTACACTACGCGGAGATGTACCGAAACCTTTTTAACGGCGTGTTGATACAATAAGGGGTTTCCCAATGGCTAAGAAGGTTGAAGTTGAATTTTACGATGTGAAGACCCGTGCGAAGGTATCCCTGGACGAAAAAAGCGTTCAGAAGACCACCTTCACCACCAAGAACGGACAGGTTCGCTACGGCTTTCGCGGCACCACCAGCGACGGACGTAAACTGACTAAGTTCGTGAGCAAGACCGACTGGGATAAGGCGAAGTACGAAGAAGAGAAGAAAACCTCCTAATCACCTCGGTCAAAGACCCGCGCCGCCCCGACGCGGGTCTTTTATTTTTCATCGAACCAGCGGCTCGCCAGTGCATCGATCACCCCTTCGCTCAACAGTGCCTGCATCGCCTGATCGATCGCCGCGCTCACCGAGCGACGATCGGCGCGTGTCGCGGCGGCGAACAGCGAGTCTTTCACCACAGACATCGACAGCCCCCAATCGAGGTCGCGCACGATCAGGCGCGCGCTCACCGCGTCGAGCAGCGCGGCGTCCGCTTGTGCAGAGGTGACGAGCGCCAGTGCATCGGTCGGATTCGCGCGTGGCAGCAGCGTGAAAGGGGCGATTCGCCGTGTCCACTCGATCGCCAGTGCGTGCCCAATCGCGCCATACTCGAAAGCCAATCGTTTTCCAGCGAGATCGTCCATACGGCGCACTGTCGGATCAGCGCTGACCAGCACCCACCCCGCGTTGAAATAGGGCAGGCTGAAATTTACGGCGCCGAGTCGTGCCGGATCGATCGGCAGCGCGGCGATCACCACGTCGGCTCGGTCGGCGGCGAGCGCGTCGTACAACCCGTCGAAGCCCAGACCGACGAAGATCAGCGGTACGTCGAGTCGAATGGCTAACGCGCGCGCGAGGTCGATCTCGAATCCGGCATAGGGCGGATCATCCCCATCGTTAGGAAATGCAAACGGCGGGTTGCTGGCGTCGATGCCGACGCGCAGCGCATCGGTAGGCAGCGCGTCGCGCAGTGGGACAACAGCCGGAGTACAGGCGATCGCCAGGCACAGCACCAGCACGCACAGCGCCCGCCAGACCGTCATGGCAGCCACCCGCGCGCATAGGTCTGCACTTCGCTGTAAATTGGGTGAAGCTGAAACAGGGTGTTCACGAACGTGAAATGGTCGGGATAGCTCAACGTCGGCGTGGGTGTGCGAAATACCCACAGGCAGGCTGTCCGCGCCCATGTCCAGCGCGCGGCGACATACCGCAGCGCGTCGAGGGTATAGGTGATACGTTCAGCGGGGCTGACCGCCATGATCCAGCGCGGATGGTCATTCCAGCCCGTTTCCGTGATGAACGCGGGTGTGTCGGCGTCGCCATGCGCCACCATGATCGCACGCAGCAGCTCGGCGCGGCGGAAATTGAGCCGATCGGCGGCTGGCGGCGCATTGGGCGGCTGCGTGAAGCCGTAGGTGTGGATGGCGAGCGCGTCAAAATAAATGGCAGCGCCCGCGTCGTACAGCCGATCGAGATAGATCAGATCGTCCATGCCATGCGGACTGCCTGGCGGTTCCAGCGTCGGCGCCAGACCTGCCGCCAAAATTATCACATCCGGGTTTGCCGCGTGCGCCGCCGGATAGACCGCCGCCAGCAGACGCGCGTAGGCGGCGGGATCGACCGTCTGAAAACCCCATTCAAACGCCAGATTGGGTTCGTTCCAGATGATCAGGTGATCGATCGACCCCGCGTAGCGCGCTGCAAAGTCCGCGACGAAGCTGGCAAAATCGGGATAAGCGGCTTCTGGCAGGGTGTTGAGCGTGGTTACGTCGAATCCGTTGCCGCGTTCACGCGCCCAATCGGGCACCAAGCCGAGCCTGGCGATGATGCGCAGCCCCTGATTGCGCGCGTGCCGGACGATGCGATCGGCGCTCGCCCAATCATAGCTGTCTTCGCGCCCCTCGATGTACGCCCAGGGAAAAAACTCGACGATAGTCGGCGCGCCGAGCTGCCGTACCAGCCGCAAACTTTGCTGCGTTTTCCATTCTTCGACTTCATCGATCAGCCGTGTGTGCATACACAGATGCGGCTGTGTGGTCTCGACGGTCTGCGGTGGATCAAGTGGGGCACGGGGAGAGGGTGGCAGCAGCGACGACGCCAGCAGCCCTATCAGCGCGAGCCGTATCCCCCACAGCCAGCGGCGCCGTAAAAACGTCGCGCTGGCGCGGGCAATCCGCCGTGCGTGTGTGCGTGTCAGGGTGAATTGGGTCATTGCATCGTCAGATCGCCGCTTTGCCTCGTGAGCGCTGCATCGGGAATGATGGCGTCGATGGTGAGCTTATGATACTAATTTTTCCAGCAGGGATGCCGCCTGGGAAACGCCGTTTTCGAGGCGGATTTTTTCTCCGAGGTCTGCCGCACGCTGACGCATCACGTTGTCGTTCACCGCCTGTGTGATCGAGTGTGCCAGTTTTTCGGCGGTCAGGCGTTTTTTGGCAGTGGGCACGGGACCCACGCCCAATTGAGCGGCGCGCTGTCCCCAGAAAGGCTGATCCCCGAAAAACGGCACGATGATCGATGGAACACCTGCCCGCATCCCGGCGGCTGTGGTGCCCGCACCGCCATGATGGACTACCGCTGCCATGCGAGGAAAGAGCCAGCTATGAGGAACAGAGTCGAGCATGTGAACCATATCTGGCAGGTCGGTCTGGCTCATCCCACCCCAGCCTGATGCCAGCACGCCGCGCTGACCGGAAAGCCTGAGCGCCTCCAACACCAGACGGGTCGTCTCCTCTGGGTTGCGGTTGCCCATGCTGCCAAAGCCAATGTAGATCGGCGCTGATCCTGCCTGCAGGAAATGGCTCAGGTCAGCAGGCGGCACCCAATCAGCAGGCGGATCGAGGAACCAATAGCCCGTGACGTGGGTGAGCGCGCCCCAATCGCTCGGCTGCGGCAATACGTGCCTGCTATAGCCGTACAGGATCGGCACCTGCTTCTGCTGCAAGGCTGCGAAAGGACCAAAGAAGGAGGCGCGCGGCATTCCCAACACTTTCCGAGTGGCAGAATCGGCAACCCGCGTGGTCTGCCACAGCATTTGACGCATGGGCAGGAACGAGAGACGGTTGAGCATGGTTCCAAAAGGCAGTCTCGGCGTCAGTGGACTGGGAAAAGCACGGGTAGGCGTGATTGGAAAGACATACGCTTGAATGACTGGAATAGCCAGCTTTTCAGCGATCGAAAATGTCCCGCCCATCCCTCCCATACCCGTCACGATCAGGTCGGTTCCTTCCAGCAAGCCGGGCATATGCTGTGCCAGGGTGTGCGCTCGCTCCTTCATGGCAGAGGTCATGGCGCGCAAAATCGCCAGAAAGTTGCCGCTTTCCATCAGCTTACGCCATTTTTCGCTTTGCAGCACCGCTTCGACACTTTCGCCTGCCGAAGAAAACGCCAGACCCGCCTCGACGACCAGAGACCGAAAGTCGTCACTGGTCAACACCCGCACGGTGTAGCCGGCATTTTTCAGCCCCTTACCCAGCGCGATGTAGGGCTGTACATCCCCGCGTGAGCCTGATGCAACGATTGAAATTTTCATGTGCGATCGCCTCCAATGCCGTCCAAAAACAGATCTGCCAGAAAAGCGGGCAGTGCTTCCCACTGCGCTTCCAGGGTGGTATCGCCCATGATGTTTTCCAGGATCAGCCCCAGGATGATGCCCGACAGGGCACGAGTCGTCAGCCGGATGTCGATGGATCTGATCGCCTGGCGCTCTGCCCAGTGCTGCAAAAGCTGCTCCCCTCCCAGCAGGGCAGGTTCCAGAATGCGTTGAAAGTAGAGCGTTCTCAACTCGTTGTTGACCATCATTTCCGACACCACCACCCTGAACAGGGCGAAATTTTCCCCTTTGAGCGCCATCAGCGGGTATCGAAAATACGCCGTCATAAAGGCGCGCATGTCCATCTCGCTCAGATTCAGCTCGGATACGTCCGGCTGGACAGAGTCGCGCATCCGGTCAAAGATGCCGAGTAGCAGTGCCGTTTTATTCTCGAAGTAATTGTAGATGGTGCCGTCGGCGATCCCGACCGCGCGTGCAATATCCTTGATCGTGGTCGGATGAAAACCCTTTTCAGCGAATACTTTTGCCGCGCCGTCGAGGATTTGATCGCGGCGCGTGGCGATGAGCTGTTTTTGTACGGCGTCCTTCATGAAACCACCTTCTGAATATCAATTCAATAAAATGAATGAACATTCATTCAGAGTATCGGTTGAATGACGTGCTCTGTCAAGAGGATCGTTTTAAGGAATGGGCAGACCTTGCAGAACGCACACAAAAAAGCGGACGCATAGTCATGCGTCCGCTCGAAAGAATGGTTGAAGTTTTTCATATTCTACAGATTCAGTGAATCGCGATTTCCTGTACGGACACATTGTTATGCGTCACTGCGATCGTGCTGAATCCGTGACTCTCAGTGGTTCAATGAAATTGCATCTGGTTATGCCCTCAGCAGAACTCGAATCTGCGCCTTTGCCTCCGGAGGGCAACGCTCTATCCGCTGAGCTATGAGGGCGAGCATGATTGAAGTGTAACAAAATTTTGAATAACATGCAAGTAGCCAGCAATAACATGCAAATCGAGTGAATTGTTGTCAGGTGCATAAAACAGCGCAATAATATTTAATCTCCGATGTTTTTCACGAGACTCTGGTACAGAACGCATGGCGCACGATACACGTCCCAAATATGCTCGCCTTACCATCAGCGTGCTGGTAATCGGAGTGATGCTGATCGCCACTGTGCTGATCGTGCTGCTGATTGTCTCGAATACGATTCAAAGCGGACGGTCGGATGCAACCGTCGGATTTTTTAATTTTACGGGTGCCGACACCTGGAAACCGGTCGAGCGACTCGTCAATGGCGTCTCGATGATGCAGGTGCCGCCGGGCTGCTTCATAATGGGCAGCGAGACCACGACCGAGGATGAACGCCCAGTGATGGAGCAGTGTTTCGATGTGAGCTTCTGGATCGATAAGACCGAGGTCACGCAGTCGCAGTTCGCGGCATACGGCGGCGTCGCAGAGGTGACCAGTGCGTTTCAGGGCAGCACGCGCCCCGTCGAGCAGATCGACTGGTTCGAGGCGCGCAATTTCTGTCAATCACGCGGTGCGCGCCTGCCGACTGAAAGGGAATGGGAATATGCGGCGCGCAGCCCGGATGGATGGCGCTATGCCTGGGGTGAGGAATTCCGTGTCAGCCGCGCCATTTTCGGTCGCACCGAGATCACCGGGACGGAACAGGTGGGATTGCTGCCAGCGGGCATGTCGTGGGTCGGTGCGCTCGACATGAATGGCAATGTCTGGGAATGGGTCAGTTCGCGGCTCGCCACTTATCCGTATGATGCGAACGATGGACGCGAGATCGCGCCAGACTCGGCGCCGCAGATTGGTATTCGCATGGTGCTGCGCGGGGGTGCATGGAATACGCCGACCGAATTTCAACTGCGATCGACGGCACGGATTAGCGTCGATCCTGGCAGCCGCCTGGATGCCTGGGGCTTTCGCTGTGCCCGTTCAGATACCTGAATGCAGCGCTGACAGACTCTATAGCCCTGGTCAACCCCGGTGAAATCTGCTAACTTCCTGACGCGGGTGGATCACGCCTGCGAGTCTGGAGAGTTTGCAATGCGAGTGAATCATGCTGTGCAGCATGTCCTGATGCTGGTGGGTGCCGTCGCAATTTTATCCGGGTGCACTGGACTGACGCCCGATGATCCCGCCGCGACGCTGCGCGCCGAACGCGACGGCTATTTTCTGGAAGCGACCGCGATTGCCGATGCAGGCGTGCTGCAGCGCACGCAGATCATCGAGACCGCCGCCGCCGCCGCGACGACGGTCAGCCAGCTCGAAGCCCGCAACGCGCTGCTTCTGGCGACACTGCGCGCGGCACTGCCGCCCACACAACAGGTCGTCAATACCAGCGGACTGGTCACGCCAGGGAGTGTCGCCACGCCCGCGCCACCGGGGACATTCGACAGCGCGTCCAATTCTGCCGCCGTGATGAGCGACGGCGCGCCCATCAGCGGATCGTCTTTTGTCGACATCACCACCGCGTCCAGCGTGCGCGACACCGACGGTTGCGTCGATGTCGCGTCCAGCGCGTTTGCCGCCGACATCAGCCGCATCTACATTACCGCGCGTGCTGTCACCATCGCCGCTGGAACGGTGATGCGTGTCGAGTGGGCATATCAGGGATCGCCTGCCTTCAGCGAGTCGTTCACGATCGAGCGCGACAACAGCGATTTTTGTCTGTGGTTTTACATCGAGCCGACGGCTGATGTTCTCTCGCCAGGCGTGTGGACAGCGCAGTTGTACGCCGATGATCAGACGGTCGAGCCGATCGCGTCGTTTACCATCGGGGTATAGGTGGTGGGTGCGTATGGACTCTCATTTGAGCGAATGATACGATCGTGCCATTCAGTTCACCGCTTGTGAGAACTTTGTGAAAATTCCGATCGCCTTGGTGCTGGCTGTCCTGATCGTCAGCCCCATACTCGTTCACGCACAAGATACTGCCACCCCTGATCCCACGATTCTCCTGTCTCCCACTGCGACGGCACGTCTCGCTCTGACACCGACGCCGATCGGCAATTGGGTACAGGGCGATCCGGTCGGGATCATCGTGCGCAGCGGTCCAGGGCTGCGCTTTGACGTGCTGGGCACGCTGGCGAACGGTCAGACCGTCGAGGCAGTCGGACGCGATGCGGAATTAGGCTGGATCATGATTCGTCTGGGCGGGAGTTTTGGTTGGGTGCGGCGTCCGTTGGTCTATTGGGCGGATAATCTGTCCAATCTGCCCGTGCTGCGTATCGGCGCACTCACGCCATCTCCGACGTTCACGCGCACAACCCGTCCGACGGGGACAATGACACCGACGTTCACGCTGACCAGTACACCGATTCCGACGCTGACCGCCAGCTCGACACCGACGTTTGCGCCGACCAGTACGCCGATCCCGACGCTGACCGCCAGCTCGACACCGACGTTCACGCTGACCAGTACACCGATTCCGACGCTGACCAATACGCCGACGTTTGCGCCGACCAGCACGCCGATTCCGACGCTGACCAATACGCCGACGTTTGCGCCGACCGACACGCCGATGCCCACGCTGACCAATACGCCGACGTTTGCGCCGACCGACACGCCCATCCCG